>ENA-UEYF01000360-UEYF01000360.1-human-gut-metagenome-genome-assembly--contig:-NODE-360-length-48184-cov-7.828778_pt1 | contig 48184 bp, 35 predicted proteins | sample MGYA00242902_ERZ507920 | MGnify/ENA primary metagenome ERZ507920 (study PRJEB26167, sample SAMN06115402) | human gut metagenome | host: Homo sapiens | place: China:Jiangxi | collected 2016-07-05...
CTGTCCACCCCCGACAGAGTTTCATTCAATCATTCCATTGGGATAACATCCTTCATTTACCTCGATAATCCACTCCTTTACTTTTCCTGTTTCTATTGCTGGTAATATTTCGATGACCTCTTCCCAGTCAAAATGAGTAATGTAAAGAATTCTATTTTGTTCGTTTACACCTGCTACATAAATGCCGTCTTCACTTCCTTCTCCTCCGATATAGGCTTGTGGTGCCAATGTTTTCATCGCTTCCAACACGGCTTTTATGCATATTTGGCGGGCTTCTTGAAAATTTTCAACCGTAAGTTCCATTTATTTCTTATATTTTACAATAATATCTTCAATCACTTTTGCCGTTAGTCCTCCTTTCCCGTCTCCATATTCTCCATGTGGATTTCCCTGCCAACGAACGATTCCATTGGGGTCTATAATTATTACCATTGGAATTCCTTCTCCTTGATATGAGTTAAATAACTCATACTTAGGGTCTGTAGCTTGATAGAACTCTATGGGTGTATATTTTTCTTGTGTTTTCTTTTTTATTTTTTGGATATCTTTAATACCTTTCTCCACACTCTCTTTTGATTGGGATGCAATAGCGATAAAAACGACATCCTTTTTAAATTTTTTGGCAAATTCGTTCATGTATGGGGTAAATTTCACGCAAGGACCACAAAAAGTTGCCCAAAAATCAAGAATAATGAACTTTCCTGTCGTGTCGGGTTTCTCGGTTAACCATTCTTTAACTTTCAAAGCCGGAGCCTTTTTTCCTAACATGGGGCTATTCCAATTAAACTCATCATTCTCTTGGGCAAATGTCGATGAAACAATAAAAAAAGCAAATATAAATAATAGTGTTTTCTTCATATTCAAATAATTATTTTGTGATAAATCATGATCTGATGGAATTTGATTTCTTGGATTCTTTTTTCTTTTGATAATCTTTAAAGAATTGTTCCAACATTTCTTCTGTCAAATTGAACACATTTTTGTCCTTCCAGCCTTCTAGCAATACGTTACCCTCCCATACCACGATACCATCCGGATCAATTAAATAGCTTGTGGGCCATGCCATTAATTGAAATGTATTGATGATAACCTCTTCGTCAACAATTCCTTGGTAATAACGGATATCAGGATCTACAACCAATTTTACTATGTATGCATCGTCATGGGTCAATCCTACAATTTGAAGGTTTTTTTTATATTTTTTAGCCAAACTATTTTGATAAGGCACGGTACGGTGTGTGACAGGGTAAGCCATAATACACCAAAAATCGACAAGTACGAACTTTCCTTTTAATTTCGGTTTCTTCCCGATCCACTCTTGTACGTTAAAATCAGGGAAACGTTGGCCTATTAAAGAACGTTGTAATTTTTCTTTCTTCTCTTTTTCTTGGGCATATGTACCAAGAGTAAAAACACACAATAATAATCCTGCTACAAGTAATTTTTTCATTTCCTTTTATAATGTTTCCGAATTAATTTCTTTAATAATTTCTCGGTAATAGTTTCTCCTTCCAATAAAGGAAAGCCTTCGTAAATTACAATTCCTTGGGGATCTAGAATATAGCAGTAGCCAAAAATTTTAATTCCGAAATTAGTAAAGGCTTCTGGTGCGTAAGCATAGGGAAATTCCAATGTAGGCTCAATGTCAGTAATAAATTCGGGAGAATCTGGTGATAAGCCAATAATATTCAATTGGTCTCCGAATTCCTTTACAAATTTATTAAAACGAGGAATATCAACATAAGCAGCCATCGGATTACGTACTGACCAAAAATATAATAATGTCAATTTCTCGTTGCTAGTTTTACATTCTTTGTTAATCCATTGCAGTACCGGATACTCTGGGGCGACTTGTCCGAATAAGGTGGGGGGACGCAAAGAATCTATGCTTTCCTCCTGTTCCGTCTGTGCGTTACAAAATATGGTAACAAATAATCCTATAAATAATGATAAAACTTTCATTTTAAATTATTATTTGTTTGTTTCGTTATTCACGTCGCGTACACAACGTACATAAAGCATTTTACTTCTATCAACCGTGGTTCGGGCGATTTTATCGGATTTATAGCTTATCTGTCGGCAATAATTAAGGTTACTTCCTTCCTTTTCAGGGGTTGCTGTCCAGTAAAAACCGTAAACATAGATGAAATAAGGTGTGAAATAGCCATAACCATCGTATTCTCCCATACCACCTGTACGAAGGTTAATCATGGTACCTTCTTCTTGTTGTAATAATGTCCCCACGTTAGTTCCTCTCCAACCGGTCAAATTTAATTCGCGATTCGACATACCCATAGATTTTTCTAATGATTGCCAGTCTTCATCGGTTGGGATACGCCATCCTTCTGGAATAGCACTTGTGGCTGCTTCGTAGGTATAAAGACATCCGAATGTTTCATAATTTTGTTTTATTTCAAGTTCTTGGTCTATAGGATTTCTATCTTCTTCCCGGCTTATTTCACATCCGGTATTTGTCCATTCGTCTTCTTTCGGTAACTCTATATTAAGATTGGTTGTCATCCATTCCAAATTCCCATAACGAACCCACGGAAATTCTCGTCCTTCCGAATCCGTAAATACTCCGTGATCCTCCGGCTCTATTATTGGTAAATGATTATTCTCTTCCGAACAGGCCCAGCTTACACATAGGAGGCCGATCATAAAGGCTATAAATTGTCCTTTCATATTCTTTTTTTTAATAAGTACTTAATTCAAATTAAAACCACCATCAATCAAAAGTTGTTTTAATATATTGTATTTTTTAATCACTAAGTCATAACCGTCGTATTCTGTTTCGAATTCTTCCTCTGAACGTTCGAGTATTGCAGTCAAATATTTGTCCAAATCAGACTGCATTCCATATACTTCCAAATAATAGTCGTATTCGTCATAATAATAAGCAAGAATTCCTGTCGTCATAACGAACTCTTCTTCACTCTCGAATTCTCCATCCATAAAATATTGACCATAATAGTTTTTCCCCGGAGCATAGAATTCCCTCAATTTGTCAGAAGTTAAATAGTCTGTTATCAATTTTTTGATAATTTTTTGAACAAATTCTTCTTTATTTTCCTGTAACATCGAAATGGATATTGCCATGGCTCGAACTCCAATATAAAAATCTTGTTCGGAACCACTATCCCAGCTACCGTCTGTAGCTCCCTCTTCAACCCACCAAGTGTAAGCCTTAAATTTGTCTATTAGTAAAAAAGAATAAGGATAGAATTTTTTATCTAAAGCGGGTAAAACTTGTTCTTTAAGCAATTCGACGGCAGCTTTTTGTTCCTCATAACCTGTCAAATTCGTGAATGCGAATTTTCTTCGTACGGAGCTATTGATCCCATATGTTAAATCGAGTAGCTCCGTGTTATATAATGAATTGCCATACACGTCAGTACCGGCATATTCATTTTTCAATGTATCGGTAAATAGAAGGTAACAGCCCGTTTCATTATAAAATTGTTGACGTAATTTTGAAGTCGGGTCATTTGCCCCCTCTGCAGGGGCAAATGGATTTAGAAGTGGGGCGTTAGGCTTGATGTCATCCTCTTTTTTGCACGAGAAACATCCTAACAAAATTAATCCATAAAGGACATATATCTGAATATTTTTCATAACTTAATTATTAATTTTCTGTTGATATGGGCGCTCTTTCGTTTCTGGGATTAGGAGTTAACTCTTCGAATCGGAGTACTTCATAAGGGATCTGTAATGTCCAGGATGGATCTCCGGCTTTCAATTCATATGTGGTAACGGATGAAACTTCCCAATCACTATATTCTGTGTATGTATTACGAATGGCTCCGGTAAAAGGCTGTTTTTCGCTCACTGTATAACGACGTAGATCAAACCAGCGATGTCCTTCGAAACATAATTCCCTACGCCTTTCGGTACGAATTTCTTCTATCAAGTCGTCTCCGGACAAGGTTGTTTCTTTATATGCAGACGTTTCTATACGATGTGTACGTAAATGATCTAGAGCTTTACGAGCGGTCTGTTCATTAGATTTCCCCATACAAGCGTATGCCTCGGCTAAATTCAGCCAAGCTTCAGCTGTTCGGAACATAAAGTTGTCTGATACGTCTGCATTGTTTGTTTCTCCCTGTCGCACAAATTTATTACAGTCCCAATAACCATTCCATCCATCTTCTGTCAAAAAATACTGGCTACGTAAATCTCCATTTTTATAGCATTTTTTTAAATCTTCGGAAACACTAAGTCCGGCAAATAAAACAGTAAACATATTCGGGATATTATTTCCTCCCATTGAAAAGATTATTTCTGGAGAGTCTGTTTCGGCAAAAGCCTTTGAGGAACCATCAAACGTATTCAGATCGATTAAATCTGACTGTAAATCTAGGCATAATTGTGCATACTTAGCCGCTTCAACCCAATTTTGCATATAGAGATATACTCGACTTTGCAATAAACGAACGGCGGTAATGTTAGCTCGATAAATTGATTTTCGGGTAATTCCTTCCAAATTTTCAGCCGCATGTTCCAAATCTTCGATAATTAAAGTGTACACAGTTTCTAGTGATTCCCGGGGGAACATTTGGTCTTCAATTACGGCACTGGTTTTTACAGGAACCCCCAATGCTGTCGCTGCGATAGAAGGTTGATACGGTTGTCCGTACAGATTCACTAACGTGAAATAATAGGCCGCTCTTAAAAAATAGGCTTCTCCACGAATTCTGGCTATTGCTTGACGATCGTCATCTGTCTCGGCTTTTTGTCTATCGATTTCGTAAAGTACCATATTAGCTAGATTAATATGTTTATACAATTTATTCCAATCCGAATCTTCAGCTGTGGTTGATAATTTATCCACAGAATACCCGACTCTATATTGCCAGGTCACGTATCCGAAGTATTTTTTTTGGAAAGAATTGAAATCTATATCCCCCCAATCTTCGATGTTATTTTCTTGGGTATCATCTGCCATTAGGTGGACGTAGGGGTAATAAGAATCGCTTTCGCTTCCAAATACAGTTTTCATGTAGGTTTCCCCAACCAATAATTCATCCAGATCTTTGTAGTTTCGCACGTAAGCTTGATCCGGTGAATATTCTTTCAAAAAGTCAGAACAGGAAGCAAGCACTACACAAAGTAAACTGATTAAATATATATTTTTCATAATTTACCTCCTTTTAAAATGAAACACTAAGACTTAACGACCAAGTTGGACGTTCTGATAATTGAGTGTCAGAAAATCCACTCTGTATAGGTGTTTGTCCTTTCAATTTTTTAGAACTGATATCAAACAAATTTGTCGTGGATAAAGTTGCTGTTAACATGGAGATGCCGAATTTTTCTAATTTTTCGACTGGGACATCATAACTGAAACTCATGTTCGTACACTTCAAATAATTTCCACTTACCACTCGATAATCAGAATTATCGTACATATCCCATGCATTTTCAGCAATTATTTGAATACCGTTTTCCGTTTCTGCCATAGACCAATGCTGTGCATAAGCTTGGCTTTCCGGATCAGAGCCATTAATTATATTCGGGATGTTGGTACGTTTTTCATCGCCAGGATTTCGCCAACGATCTACCATTTCGTAATTTACATTCTTTTCAGGATCGAAATTTAATCCTTCATCATACAAACCAAAAAGTCTGATTTTGGAGCCTAAGCTATAATTTAAAATGAAACCTAAACGGAAACTCTTGTAACGTAATGTATTCGTGATACTTCCCTGTGCTTTCGGATCTCTTTGGCCGGAAGGAGTTAATACCATTGTGTAAGTATCGTATCTATTTAGACCAACGAGTTCCTGCTTGCGATCTTGCATATCATCAAAAACAGGTCCTCCGTTACGTGGATTCAGCCCGATAAATTTGTATGACCAAAAAGTTCCTACTGCATGACCTTTCGTCAAGGCATTACCTGTCAAAAAATCATCTAATTCATATTCGTCAACTCCTGGTAAAGTATTCATTTCATTATACACTTTCGAGTAAGAGGCAGAAAGTGTCCATCGGAAATTATTGGTAGAGATCGGGGTAACCGTTGCATCAATACTGAATCCTTGGTTCGTAATCGTACCGGAGTTGATTACATATTCCTTACGTCCGTTCACGCTTGAAATTTTTTTGGTTAAAAAAGCGTCTTTCGTGTGTTTATAATAATAAGAAGTATTCATTTGAATGGCATCTTGGAATAAAGCAAAGTCCAAGCCAACATTGAAGGAACCTGTGCGTTCCCATCGTAAATCCGGGTTCGGATAGACACTTACGTTTGATACTAATTCATTATAATGCGTATCAAAAGGCAGTTTTTTAATAATCATTTCTGGAGATTGTCCGCTAAGCATATTTCCTTGGTAACCATAGGAAAGTCTTAAGGCTAGATTATTAACCCATTTATTATTAATTCCGGAATGTTCCGAAATATTATAGGAACCGGAAATAGACCACACGGGAAGTAATTTTTCGTTACTTCTACTTCCAAATTGATTGGAACCATCGATACGTGTGTTGGCATTTAATGTGAAGTAATTCTTGTAACTATATGATAATGAAAGATAACCGGAGATCATATTCCTCAAGTTATCTGAAATATTTGATAAATTGTTTTGTAACCATGATTTGTAATGTGGAAAATCATCTAAATCGATCGCTGTAAATTGTTTACCTCGATCTGCATAATATCCTCGGTCTGTGCGGCTAAACCCTACATATTTACTGGAACTAACTTCATATCCCAAGTTTGCGGTGATATTATGTTGGTTATCCTCTCCAAAATATTTACTGATATCTACTTGTAAACGACCGGTGTAGGAATTATTGCGCGTGTATTCTTTCCTTAACTCTCCTCCATAAGGCATTTCGTTATCAATATCAGCCCCTTTACCCGGAACTTCACCATATTCCGATTTACGTAAGCTGGCCGCATACCAAGTTTGTTCTCCCAGATAATTTTCTTGTTCCGTATTAGAGGTCGAATAAGAAAATATTGCTTGTGCCGATAACCAGTCTGTGGCTTTATAGCGTAAATTAGCTGTTAGAGTTATCGACGAATTGTCTTGGTGAGAATAACTATTATCCAATTCGTTTAGAATATTGTATTTGAAGGCTTGTTTATAACTGTATAAACGGTTGTAATAGACATATCTTCCTTGTTCATCCAAAGCCGGGATCGCACGACTCGTGTTATAGGCATAATCAATCGGGTTTATACTCTCTTCGTTATATTCGCGTTTTCCTACATTCGCATTTAGGTTAAGACTGGCGATTATGTTCTTGGATACATTGGCATCCACATTTAAGGCTGCCGTATAACGTTCGTAGTTGTTACCTTTAATCACATCATTGTCGATTGAATATCCAATAGAAGAATAATAGCGAATCTCCTCGCTCCCCCCTGAGATGCTTACGGTATGCTGATGCGAAAACGCATCTTCTGTCAACAAATCAAACCAATCTGTGTTCATGCTTTCCAGCTTGGTAACTTCGGATGTGAATTGATCGTAATTGATAGAGCCATTATATAAACTTGCCACCAATCCCTCGTATCCGATTAAATTTACATCGGTAGAATAAATATGATGTTTTGCAACCAAATCTTTAGAGAACTCTACTCGTTGTTTCGAGTTCATCAAGTGAATATTTCGGTCTGTGTATCGAGGACGGCGACGATATGTTGCGGAAAAGTCATAATTCACAATTGGACGTCCAATTTGTCCTTTTTTTGTAGTGATTACGATTACACCATTTGCTGCTTTTACTCCATAAATAGCTGTAGCGGAGGCATCTTTCAATATGTCAATACGATCAATATCTCTGGGATTAAGCCCTGCAATTGCGTTGCCGATGCGATTAATATAGTCTGGATCATTTAATTCTTCTGGGGCAATAGGTACAGGGTCTTGAACGATAATTCCGTCTACAACCCATAAAGGTTCACGATTGCCTACTAATGTGGAAGTTCCTCTAATACGAATTTTGGGAACCACACCTACCTCCCCAGAATTCGTCATCATCAACATATCCGGTACACGGCCTTGTAACATCTGGTCAATAGACATAGCTCCGGGAATCATCACATCCTTTGCCTTTACAGTTGAAACAGCACTGGTTAGTTTTTTTTTGTCAATTACTTGATAACCCGTGATTACAACCTCGTCCATCTCGTTTACATCCATCTTCATCACAATGTTTATCACGTCCTTGTTGACAACAACCTCTTGTGTTTGCATTCCGACAAAGGAAAAAATCAAGTGTGCTCCATCTCCCGAACCCGGTATTACCAACGAATAATTACCATCCAGATCTGTTGTTACTCCTGTTGTTGTCCCTTTCAATAAAATTGTCACTCCTGGTAAAGATTCTCCTTTTTCATCTTTTACCGTTCCGGACACTTTTTTGCTTGATACCGTGGGACGAGAAGCAATAACAATTGCGTTTTTCTCTATCGTATATGAATACTTATCTGCCAAAACAAATTGTAACGTCTCGTCAAGAGTCATTTGCAAGCGTGGTAGACGTATTAGTTTTTGGGCATCTAATTGATTCTCGCTATAAAATACATCACATTTTAACTGTGTTGAGATTTCGTCGAAAACCTGTTCAATCGTCATTTGCTGACTTGTAAAACTTAATTTGTCACTTGGGGAAAGTGTGACCGCTTTCAATGATGCCATGTTAAGTAGTAATATTACGGCAGTCATAACTGTTTTTAAATACCTTTTGCTCGCAAAAAAACGACAGAAAGGTATCATGTGATCATTTTTTTTCATTAATCCGTTATCGTTTAAATGAATGTTATATTAAATAGTTTTATTTTCTATTCATGAATAATAAATTGATAACTTGTATTCTTGTTATTGTATTTCTTTTTTGCAAACACAAATTATGTTACCCTTTATCTCAAAAGATATTGTTTTGGTTTCTTCTAAAAGATGTAATGTTTCTTTCAATGAACGATCTTTGTCAATAACTCCTCTAAATTTCATGTCCTTGATCTCTTCTTCTTGATATATGATCGTGAAATCATACCATCGCTCTAGTTTTCGAATGATATCTTCCAATCGATAATCTTTAAAATGAAGTTTTCCGTTTAACCAAGAGGTATATAATTCGACATTTACGTGCTTTACTTCTGCTTTACCTGTGCGATTATCAACAATATATTGTTCTGATGGTTTTAATACGCAGTGTGTATCTCCATTTGAAATGGATACTTTCCCTTCAACGAGAGTTGTACTCCAATTGAGATCGTCTAAATAGGAGCAGACGTTGAATTTTGTTCCCAAAACCGTAATTGTCCGATCTCCGGTTATAACTTTAAATGGGGCATTTTCATTTTTAGACACATCAAAATAAGCCTCTCCTTCTAAATAAACAGTTCTGTTGTCTGTTGCGAATTGTATTGGAAACCATAAAATAGATTCGGAATTAACTGTAACCACAGAACTGTCGGGTAATTTGAAAGAAAAATCAGCTCCTTTAGGTACTACTAAGCGGTTATAGCGAATTTCAGTAGTTTCTTTCTGTATCTCTGAACTCTGGTAAGTTAATTGATTATTAATGCTATCTCGTATAATGGATATTCCCAATTCTTCTTCATGCAAATTATTTATTTGCTCCAAATTAATATTTTTACCATTAGCTAAAATCAATTCCACCTTTGCTATATTCGATTGTTGGGGCATGACTTCTTGCACAAAAACGTTCTCTTTTTTGGGGGTAGATGTGTTAGTCATAAAAAGGATTACGCCTAGTGTTATCAACGTACATGCAGCATAACCGCTCATCTTGAGATATGTACGATGTTTTTCTCTTCGCAAGCTTCTTTTTCGTACTTTTTCCCATCCGGTATCTTCATCGTATATTTTTTTCTTCCTCGAGTTGCCTACTCTTTGAATCAAATAATCTAAATTATCTTTCATTTCTCATTTTTTATATCCCCATGGGCCACAAGTCCCCTAAAAGGGTGATTGAAAAAATGAAAAAAATGAAATAAAAAATATGTATTTACAGTAATCTTTTATAATACAGCCATATAAGCAAAGAAATGTTTTTGTAATTCTGTGCTTTTTCTCTGATTAAACGGTAAGCTTTACTGATATGTGTTTTAACTGTATTCAATGATATTCCTAATTCATCTGCAATTTGTTTGTAGCTTTTTTCATCTACAAGACTCATTAAGAAAACGCTTTTACATTGAGACGGTAGTTCCTCTATGGCTTGTTCAACTTTTTGTAACCCAGAAAGTTCTTCCTCGGAAAATTCCGATTGTTCGAGATATTCGATAAATTCAGTCAGACGTGAAATGTGTCGTTGTTCTAATGTCTGTGAGCGTATTACTTTCAAAGCTCCATGCCGTACCGATTGGTATAAATAAGATTTTAATGATGTTTTTATATTAATTCTTCGTCGATTCTCCCACAAGTAAACAAAAGCATCCTGCACCACATCTTCTGTCTTCTCGGCATCTCCCAATATACCCATGCAATAATTGCACAATCCTTGATAATACTTTCGGAACAGTAGTTCGAAAGATTTGGTATATCCTTCTTTAATGGCTTTTAATTCAGGATCGTCTGGATTTGTATGATTACACATAGACCTCTATTGTCTTTATTACTGATTTACCTGTATTTGCATGTGCAAATATATACAATGTATTGAAATTAATAAATTACCTCTATAAATAAAATCGATGGGAATACCTTCCATTTGTTAGGGACTGTTATTTGCAGACTACTTTGTTTTAAAAGAAAATGTATGGTATTATTGTGGCTTTGTGGGACATTAATGAAGAGTGTGATCCTGAAAAATGCATTATGAAAACAGGTCATTCGTGAATATAATACTATAAGGTGTGATAATATAGCCCAAATTGTTATTTTGTCAAACCTTTTCTATCATGCGGAGGATTTTAGTACAATCGTAACTATCCACACTTCCGGTTTTGAACGAGTAAGATGATTCGGGAGGATTCTTTTGTTGATGGTCATGATATTGTCGGTCGTGTTCAGTTTCACGTTGTTGATGGTTATCGTGGCATTGCCGTTCACCACAATAGGAGCAGAACCATCGTGGGCTTTGATGGTTACATCACCTCCTTCAATGGTGAATTTTCTGTCACTACCGGGTTGTAAAGGGCTTTTGTCCACCGTTAGCGTAGTGTGATATCATGGCTGTTCGTCCACATCGGGGTAAGGGTAACATTAACGTACCAGTGAATACCGTTGGTAATGGTGCCACATTTTCCACTTCCATGCCCTACCTTATTTGCCCCTAATTCCACTTTCAGTTTATCCACGAACTCATCTTTTACCTGTCCCGGCATCAAAGTAATATAGGATACCTTTGACCTTAGTGTATTGTCCTGAAAAAAGTTTACAGTAAATTTAGGGTAAACCTGTGTCAGAATTGCCAAAATGTATTTCTCTTTTTAGGTGTAAGGTTATAATACATTATGGGGTGTAAATGCAAAATATGCTATATCGGATAATTTTGACTGTTAATTTTTGAGGCGATATTTGTTTTTTGTAAAAATGTTTATATATTTGTGATGCGTAACATACTCAACGGTGGGGAATCCTGCCACAGTGTAGCAGGCATTTTTTTTGCCTGTTAACTCCATACGGCGGTTCCGTACCCCCGTGTGGAGTGTTAATGCACCCACAGCCGTTGAGTGGTGTTACGCAACGGGACAGGCGGAACCGTTTCTTTTCGCCCTAATCTTGATACCAAAAGACTTATGAGGGTAAATCGTGATCATGTTTTTGTGAGGAGAATTGCTGATCCGGCTTCCATGTTTCTTTAATTTTTAGTGTTTACTTGTAACGGGGCGGCTAGGAGAACATTCGGATTTGGGAATGTTTTGATCTTTATATTTTTTATAGGTTTTGTGAAATCTTTGTCTTACGGGATAAAGAGTGAGATTGTCATGTCAAATTGTAACGAAATGTGGATAGTGAAATAAGAAACAGAAAATGAAATAGGGAGTGTATTCTATGCCTGAGAAACGTTGAATATCACCCCCTTGTGTAAATCAATTTTATCAATTAATTAACAATCAAAGTTATGAAAAAAACTTATGACAGGAAAGTTTTTAAGCGAAAGTTACTGTCGGATCGAAGGACGGTGACCGTGACAATCCGGTTATTTATGATTTTATTGTTGTTTTTCCCGCTATTGACGCGGGCCGGTACGGTGGATTCCACTCGTGTGGGTAATCGGGAAGTTCGGGGAAAAGTGGTGGACGAGAATAAGCTGCCAATACCCGGAGTCTCGGTACGTTTGGGAGGAACGTCGATGGGAACAGCCACGGACGTGGACGGGAAGTTTAAATTGTTCGTTCCGGCAGACACGGCCACGCTAGTCGTTTCCTTTATCGGGATGAAGACGGAGGTCGTGAAGATTCCCCGGTTGAAAGCGGGAGTGGAACAGAAGGAGTTGACGATCGTGTTGCGGGAAGAGGACGTGAAATTGGAAGACGTGGTGGTGACGGGTATCTTCACCCGTAAGAAGGAGAGTTTCACGGGTTCGGCTTCCACCTATTCTGCCGCGGAGTTGAAAACGATGGGAACGCAGAATATCCTGCAAAGCTTGAAGACGCTGGACCCGGCTTTCGCTATCCTGGAAGATAACCAGTTTGGTTCGGACCCGAACCGTTTGCCGAACATGGAGATCCGGGGAAAGTCGAGTATGTTGGGGTTGAGGGACGAGCTGGATGCGGACCCGAATCAGCCGCTTTTTATCTTGGACGGTTTCGAGTCAACCTTGGCGGCCATTAATGACCTGGATATAAACCGGGTGGCCTCGATCACGATCTTGAAGGATGCGGCCTCGACGGCGATTTACGGTTCGAAAGCGGCCAACGGGGTGATCGTGGTGGAGACCGTGAAACCGGAGGCGGGCAAGTTGCAGGTGAGTTACACGGGAAACATGAATCTCTCGATGCCGGATTTGTCGAGTTATAACCTGATGAACGCGAGGGAGAAACTGGAGTTTGAACGGTTGGCGGGAAGGTTCGAGCCGGCCTCATGGTCCACGACGAGTGAGGTGGAATTGAATCGTTTGTACAACGAGAAGTTGAAGGTGATCGAGAGCGGAGTGGACACGTACTGGCTGGCGGAACCTTTACGTGTGGGCGTGAACCAGAAACATTCGCTTTACGTGCAAGGTGGCGAGGGAAATTTCCTGTTCGGCTTGGGTGCCGGTTATAACGGCGTGTCGGGAGTCATGGAAAAGTCCGACAGGGACGTGATCAGTGGTAACATTGATTTAATCTATCGAATGTCGAAATTCCAGTTTTCGAACAAGTTCTCGTTAACCTCAACCGATTACAGGAACCCGATCGTGGCTTTCAGTGAATATGCGGCAGCGAATCCTTATTACAAGAAGCGTAACGAGACGGGTACGATTGAGAAGTGGCTGGAGAATAATAATTTCTTTAAAGCCGCGAATCCGTTGTGGAACGCGAGCCAGAATAGCCGGGACGAGGGAAAAAATCTCGCGTTGACAAATTATTTCATGGCGGAGTATTTTCCCACGGTGGAATGGCGGGTACGTGCCCGATTGGGATTGACATACGGGAATGACGACACGGAAAAGTTTTATTCCCGAAATGATACCCGGTTCGAGAACATGGAAACCATAAAAAAAGGGGAGTATCGTTCCTCGAATACCCGGACCAATCAAGTGGAAGGCGAATTGAGTGTCACGTACGCCAAGGTGCTTGGCAAACACCGGATTAACCTAGTCGTGGGTGGAAACGTGTCTAGTAATAAATCGCTCACGCAAGGATATTCGGCGGTAGGCTTTCCGGACGGAGATTTTTCCTACCCCTCTTTTTCCAACGGTTACCCGGAGAACGGTACACCTACCTATTACGAATCGGTGTCCCGCTCGGTGAACGGGTATTTCAACACGGGTTATTCGTTTGATGATCGTTACTTGATGGATTTCAGTTTACGCACGAGCGGGTCATCGGTTTTCGGCACCTCCCGGAAGTATAATACCACGTGGTCGGTGGGATTAGGATGGAACTTGCACAAGGAGAAGTTTATCATGGATCACGTGGGGTGGATTGATTTGTTGAAATTACGAGCTTCCATCGGTAACCCGGGAAACCAGAGTTTTGACTCGGCGCAGTCGTTGCTTACCTATTCATTCCAGTACGGTTCGATGAACTATTTCGGGTTGGGAGCCGTGTTGGCGCAGATCGGTAACCCGGATTTGGAGTGGCAGATCACGGTGGACAAGAATATCGGGTTGGACGTGACGCTGTTTAATAAACGGTTTTCGTTGACAGCGGATTACTATTACAAGGTGACCGACCCGTTATTGATCAAGGTGAGTACCCCGTTGTCTTCCGGTACGGAGACTTACATGACGAATGCCGGGGAACAGGTGTCACAAGGGTTGACAGCCTCGGTGACGTATTATATCTTCCAGAATTTCGAGGAACGTTTCTCGTGGATGATCCGGGCGAACGTGCGAACACAGAAAACACGGATAGATAAAATCGGTAACAAGCTTTCAACGTTGAACTCCAGCGGGAAGGGAAGCAACACGGTGAGGTATTATGACGGGGCAGACCCGGATGATATTTGGGCGGTGAAGTCCGCGGGGATTGATCCATCGAACGGGAAGGAGTTGTTTTACGCGAAGGATGGAAGTTACACGTATGATTTCTCTTACGATGATGAGGTGATTTGTGGGAACACCCGTCCCGACGTGGAGGGGGTGATCGGTTCGTCGTTGAACTGGAAAGGGTTTTCGGTGAGTTTGAATTTCCGTTACCAGATGGGGGCAGACGTGTTCAACGAAGCGTTATACAGCAAAGTCGAGAACATTTCCAGGAGTGACTTGAACAAGAACCAAGACAAGCGGGCCTTGTACGAGCGTTGGCAGGAGGAAGGCGATATCGTACGCTTCAAGAATATTGCCAGCGCGGAGACTACCCCGATGTCCTCTCGTTTCGTGCAGGAAGAGAACGTGTTGACGCTGGAGTCTGTTTACTTGGGGTACGAGTTTTATGACGGGTGGATTAAGAAATTGGGATTGAGTAGCTTGAAGTTTCAAGTTTCCATGCGTGACGTGTTTCGGGCATCGACGATCCGGTCGGAGAGAGGTATATCATATCCTTTTGCCCGGAGCATGGAAGCGGGGTTATCGTTTAATTTTTAAATGGTTGAGAGTATGAAATTAAAAGATATAATTTTGTTCGGGGTTATACTGGTGAGCGTTGCCGGATGTGCGGATTTTCTGGATGTGCAGCCGAAGGACAAGCAGTCGGAGAAACAATTATTTGCCACAAGGGGTGGATTCTACACGGCGGTGAATGGTATTTATAATAAAATGGCTTCCCCGGCCCTTTACGGGAAGAATCTTTCTTACGAGTTGGTTGACGTGATCTCCAAACGTTACCTGCCTTTGCAGGTGAGTACTTATTTGACGGCTTTGAGCGGGTTTGATTACACGAACAGTCTGGTGGAGACGGAATTGTCGAACACGTGGGCGGCGGCTTACAACACGGTGCTGAATTGTAACGTGGTACTGGAGAATATAGACGAGAGTACGGGTGTTTTACCCGTGGAGGAAAGCCGGGTGTTGAAAGGTGAAATGCTGGCGGTTCGTGCTTTTCTGCATTTTGATATGTTGCGTCTTTTCGGACCCGTTTACAAGTTAAACCCGAAGGCAGAATCGATTCCTTACAATGAAACGTCGAAGGTGATGGCTTTACCCTTGTTGGCGGCGGATTCGGTGATTCACGAAAAGGTGTTGCGTGATTTGGACGAGGCTGAAAGTTTGCTGGCGGACAGTGATCCGGTGATCGAGGGGGGCCCGATGGCTTCTCTGGAAGATGATCAGGATGTTTATTTGCGTTACCGTCAGTTACGGATGAATTACTATGCCGTGTTGGCGTTGAAGGCAAGGGTGTACCTGTACGCGGGAGAGCGGGGGAAGGCCTTAGAGATGGCTCGCAAGTTGTTGGCAGACGCGAAAGTGAACGAGCATTTTCCGGCTGTTGATCCGAATAAACTTTTGGCGAATCAAAGCAATCCCGACCGGGTTTTCTCCACGGAGGTACTGGCGGGAATTTACAAGAAAGACAGGAAAGATATTTATACCGGTTATTTTGACTCGGAACAAGCCGGGAACAATTACTTGCATCCCCGGAAAGATTTCGTGAACACGAATCTGTTTGCGGGGGAGACTCAGGATTATCGTTTCCAGACATGGTGGCAAGTGGCTTCAGGCGTGGGAGAAAGCGGGCACGTGTTTATCAAGTACAAGGGAATCGACAAACCGACCGGGGATACCGAAGCCGAGTATTTTTATGCTGTTTTCATGTCATTGATCCGGTTGAGTGAAGTGTATTATATTGCTGCCGAGAGTGAACCCGTGTTGGCGGATAAATACGAATGGTTGAATCGGATGCGTACACGGAGGGGATTACCCGTTTTAGGAGTCGTTTCGGAAGAGGATTTTATGAAACGGTTGCGAATGGAATACTTGAGGGAATTCCTCGGGGAAGGACAAATTTTCTACCTGTATAAACGTTTGTTCAGTAATATCAATAGTGATGAAAACGGGTACGACACGAACACTTATGGCGCGAAAGAGGAACGTTACGTGTTACCTTTACCTTCAGGAGAAATTGCAAATCGTTAAAATGATAAGATTATGAAATGGAAAAATATATTGCTGGTTTTAGCTTTGTGGGTAGTGGCTGGGGCTTGTGAAAAGAAGGAAATCCCGATGTTTACCACGGATGACGCGGGCATTTATTTTCAACGGGTGACGAGTTATATTTACGGGAGTACGACGGAGAATTACGGGGATTCAGTTGCTTATTCATTCGTGTCGGCTCAGGCCACGGCTAAAAGCGTGGTGCTTTCGGCCACGGTGCGGACGATGGGAAAGGTGGCAGATTATGACCGACCTTTCAAGGTGGTGGTGGACCAAGAGGGGACAACCGCAATCGAGGGAAAACATTACGAGGTGAATTTGGATACGGTTGTGGTGCCGGCCGGGGCGAGCACGGCGTATGTCCGGGTACGTTTTTTCCGGACGAGTGATATGATGGAGAAGACGATACGGCTGGCTCTCCGGTTGGAAGAAAACGAGTATTTCAAGTGTTATTTTCCCGAGTACAAGAACACGAATGCTTACTCGGCCACGGGAGCGCTGATTCACGGGGACGTATTTGCTTTTTCCCTAAGTGAGATGTACACGGAACCGAGTTACTGGAATTGGTTCGGGGGTGACTTTTTTGGGAGTTGGACGCCTAGAAAATACTTGGTCGTCAATATGGTGTGCGGGTTGACTCCCACGGATTGGAATAATGCGGGATCCTCGGGGGCCAAAGTGGCATACGGGCGTTTTAGCTTTTTTGCTGTTGCCGTTCAAAAATATTTGCAGGAACAGGCGGATGCCGGAACCCCGGAACTGGATTCGGACGGGAGTTATATGCAGCTTGCCCCTTCCTATTCGGTGGATTATTCCCGATATGAATAATATTAAAATGATGACGTTATGAAAATAAATGTGATTATACTGTTTTTATTTGCTTTTTCTCTTTGTGCTTGTTTTGATGACAAGGGGAATTACGATTACCGGGAAGTGGCGGAGATTACCATCGAGAATGTCCCGGAAGTGATTGAGGTGTTGGGAAATTCCGACCACATTGTCGTGAAACCGAAAGTCGTTTCTTCTTTGGAAGGAGAGATAACGGGGGACAACGCTAATTTCGAGTTTAGTTACAAAATAGAGATTAAAGGGGGAGGGACAATAGAGTCCGGACAAAGATGGGTGGATTTGAACCCGGCGAAGACGTTGGATTTGGATACGTTGGCAGCATTTGTTGCTAACACGTATATCGGATGGTTTTCCGTGACGGATAAACGTTCGGGAGTGCAGACCTCTGCCACGTTTGATATCAAGGTGTCCTCCCCGACTTACGAGGGGTGGATGGTGTTGTGCAACGAGGGGAAGCAGGAACGGGTGCGGATGGATATGATTTCGGTGATTTCGGCGGAACGGGTTATTCCGGCTTATGACGTGTTGACCCCGTTGGGGTTGCCGGAGTTGAAACAGGCTAAAGGGATTGGTTTTTATCCGAATCGTTTTGCTAATCCTGCTGATGTGATTTACGTGATGTCAGGAGAGGGAACGTTTAAAATAGACCGGGAGACGTTTAAAACGGATGCCTCGTGGAATATAAGAAATATAGATTTTATTATTCCCCCCGGGGATGAAAATGTTATTTGCTATACCCCGGTAAATAACGCAAGTACGGCCGGGGCACTTGCCTGTATTTGCGTGACGGATGTCGGTAATGCTTATGTTCAAGTCTTTGATGCAGCCGGGGCTGCATTTGAATATCCCGTGAATACTTCAATACGGGGTTCGGTTCCCGAATTCCGGGTGGCCCCGTATGTCGGCGTGAGCATGGCCCGGCCGGGGAATGGATCCACGGCTTTGTTATATGACGTGGATAACCGTCAGTTTGTGGGATGGAAGTACGGGTATGATGATGATGCCATGCAGACATTGACCCCGTTGCCGGACCCGGAAAACGGTCTGTTCAGTTTCAAGACGGGAATGGAACTGGTGTATATGGAGAGTACCCGTTATTCCAGTGGCCTCGTTTACGCGATTTTCAAAGATAACGCCGGAAAACGTTGCATTTACGGGATCAACATGTCGGGAAACGGTTTTGTCCAAGAGGCGAAATACGAGAATTTGAACGCCCCGGATTTTGACAAAGCGACGAGTTTTGCCTTTCATTCCCAGTTCCCTTATATGTTCTATGCCGTGGACAACAAGGTGTACTTGCATAACTTGGGAACGAACACGACATTCCCGATGGATAATGTCGTGTTGGGAGACAACGAGGAGGTTACGATGTTGAAATTTAATTTGTACAGGCAGTGTTCCTTGGATGATTTGAATAACCAATCGGATGAGTTTATGGCCCGGCAGTACGAGTTGATGGTGGGTTCTTACAATCATTCTGTCTTGGATAATAACGGTGGTAAGCTGGGATTTTACCCGGTGGATGGAGTGAATAACAGCGTGACAAAAAGGACCGAGTACAGTGGTTTCGCGAAAATAAAGGATGTGGTGTATCGTGAACGGCGGTAGGGGGTGAGGATGTTTTTTGGAAAAAACGTATGCTAGATACTGTTTTTACTGGCCCCAAGAGAAAAACTTTTCTTTTTGGGCCAGTCTTGTTTTTGTTATAGAATGTGTTTCCCTCTAATCTGTTTGGTAACCGGGAGAGTGGTATAAATAGAATGCTGAAATGAGGTAATGAAAGGGAAATTATTTTTTGTGGAAAGAACGTTTGTTGATAAGATTATGATTAAAATAAAAATATTTATCTTTGAACGGACACATTAAAGGATTATAGTGGATAAAGAAAAGAGGGACACGTTTGAGTTACTGTATAAGACTCATTATAAGGAATTGTATATTCATGCTTTAAGCTTTGTCCGGGATGACGAAGAAGCGAAAGACATTGTGACAGATGTTTATGAATACGTGTGGAAGAATTTTGACAAATTGGATTCTTCGGTTTCTTTACGTCCTTTTTTATATACCCTAGTTCGTTCTCGTTCACTTGATTTTTTGAGGAAGGAGAAAACCAAAGAGAAGTTTCTAGCCTATAAAAAGACTTTTCCCGAAGAGGAGGAAGAATACGTGGAGTATGAACAGCTCATTGAAAAGGTGATGCGCATTATTGAAAATATGCCCCAACAGACGGCCACTGTGTTAAAAAAATGTTTTATCGAGAGAAAAAAGTATCAAGAGGCGGGGGATGAGTTGGGAATTTCGATCAATACGGTTCGGTGGCATATAACAAAGGCAATCAGTATATTAAGAGAAAAAATGTCAGATATTGAAATGGTGTTGTTATATGCATATTTCCTAAAAAAATAAAAAATTTTGCTTTTTGACTCACATCATTTGCCATGCTTTACGTGTAATGTTAAAATGAACGTGAAGTTATGAAATTCGAGAAAGAAGAAGATCGTTTAAATTTTGTCACTGAGATACTGAATCATCCTGAAATGTTACGGGAAGTTCGGGTGCGGGAATGGTTAGCAGAGCCCCATAATAAGGATTTGTATGAGGAGTGCCGGAGGTATTTGGAAGGAGGCCTTCGACTGACAGTGAGCGAACAGCTGGATGTGGAGGGTGAGTATCAGAACTTTATTCGGAAAATGAAATCCGGAGGTCAGTCTCGACGAATTGCTTGGTTTTCTGTTGCGGCAACTGTGGTTATACTGATTTCCGCTAGTTGGTGGTTACTGGAAAATTCATTGCCGTCGAAAAAGCAAGAGGTGATGCCGGTGGCAGAACACATTGTACCTGGAAGGAATCAAGCCGTATTGATTACAGAATCCGGAGAGGAATTCGTGTTAAATGCATCCCAAGGTGAAAGTCGGGAGGTGGGTGAAGGTGTACGGGTGGAGTATGATAGTTTGAGCGGGATTAATTACAATTTGGCCGAGGGGGGTGTGGTTCGTTATCACACGCTTCGAGTGCCTAAAGGAGCAGAGTATAAGTTGACCTTGAACGATGGAACGGTTGTATGGTTGAATTCAGAATCAGAGTTGCGTTACCCAACTTCTTTTGTGGGTGAAAAACGGGAGGTATTTTTGACAGGAGAAGGTTATTTTTCCGTGGCTTACGATGAGAAGCAGCCTTTTATAGTTGTGTCTTCCGATATTTACACGAAGGTGTATGGGACGGAATTTAATGTACGTTCCTACGGGGATGAGGAGGTACACGTGACTTTAGTACAAGGTCGGGTTTCCGTGAAGAAAACGGAAGGCGGTTCAGAGTATACCTTGAATCCGGGAGAGAATGCCCGCTTTGTCGAGAGTGTGCCGGAGATCACGAAAGTGAACGTGAATCGGTATATTGCTTGGAAGGATGGATATTTCTATTATGAGAATGAATCGATGGAATCTATTATGGATGATTTGAAACGATGGTACGATTTTGATGTCGTGTATGTAGGTAATCGGGTTAAGGACTATCGATTTGAATTGTGGGTAAGCCGGGATAGCGAGATCTCTGTGATTACCGATTTGTTGATGAAAACGAATCGGGTTGGAATAAAGGTGAATGGAAAAACATTAGTTGTTTCTGAAGTAGTAAGATAAATAGTAATCATTTAAATTAATAACCAAAACGATCATTTATGGCAATACTTTTGAGTAAGAAACGTTCCATAGACAGGAACGTTAGTAGGAGAATTGTGAAAATGTTTTTGATACAATTCGTGTTTTGCTTGTGTTTTTTCACAAGTATTGCATCCGGTGTGACACAAAATCGGGTGGTGAACTTGGACTTTGAAAATGTGGAGTTGTCAAAGGCATTGAAAAGTTTGAGTGAAGCGGCTAATTGTAAGTTTGTCTTCAATTATGATGACTTGAACAATTATAAGGTGTCCGCAAAGTTGGAAAATAAGAGCGTGGAGGAGTGTTTGGATATTTTGTTGGCGAGAGTGCCTTTCAAATATAGCCAAGAGGGTGAGTTAATTGTAATTTCCTATAAAAGTAATGACGAGAAGAAGATTTACAAGGTTCGAGGAGTGGTAAAGGATGAGACAGGAATGCCTCTCCCCGGTGTGGCGGTGATTCAGAAAGGTACGACGTTGGGAGTAGCTACCGATGTGGATGGGAGATTCGAGTTCCAATTGACCGAAAAGAATGTTACCTTGGTGTTTTCGTTTGTTGGAATGAAGACGAAAGAGCTGTTGTATGATGGTTCGGACAAGTTACTGGACGTGACAATGGAAGAAGAGGTTGAGATGTTAGGAGAAGTGGTGGCTACTGGTTACCAGACGATTTCTCGAGAACGTTCAACGGGTTCCGTGACTATTTTGAAAGCGGAAGATTTGAGGAAAGTGCAAGGTACGAGTTTGGTTTCCAAGATAGAAGGTTTGACTCCGGGATTATCTACTTATGGCGATAAGTTGGAAATGCGGGGAACATCTTCATTTGCGGTTAGTTCTACCCCGTTATTAGTGGTAGATGGAATCGTGATGAATCAAGGCTTGAATAGCATTAATCCGGATGACGTGGAAACGATTACTGTGTTGAAAGATGCTGCTGCAACCTCGTTGTATGGAGTACGTGCTTCCAACGGGGTAATTGTTATCACGACGAAAAAAGGCAAAAGTGATAAAGTTAATTTCGATTTGTCTGCCGGTTTTTATATTAATCCGCTCCCTAAATTGAGTTATATGGATTACGCTTCAACAAGCGATATTATTGATTTTGAGCTGGAATTCCTGCTCAACAATGATTTGTATAAACAGAATCCGGGAGATTATTTTGATGATAAGAATCAGACTACGAGTTCAAAGCCATACACACGAATTGAACGTTATTATTACGAGTTGTACAAAGGGAATATGACGCAGGCGCAAGTGGATGAAAAAGTCAATGCGATGCGCAAGAATGATTATCGTAAAGAAGCTCGTAAGTTAATGTCCGAGACGGCTCTGACTCAAAATTATAATCTTTCTATTTCAAAAGGAGGGGAGAAATCGAACCTGTATTTCTCGTTACGTTATGAAGACAATGGAAAGTATTTGAAGTCGGATGCAGCTAGTCAATATAGTATTTATTTGAAGAACGAGTTGAATTTGACAGATTGGTTTACATTGACTTATGGGGCAAATACTTATATTGCCAAAATGAAAGAATCCATGTCTGGGATTTCTTATCTGGATGTAATGCCTTATGAGAAGGTGTTGACGGATGAGGGTAATCCCGTTTATCAATATGGGTATAATTTTTACCGTAGCATAGAAATCGATGAAACGGAAGGATTGGAGTTTATGGGATTCAATTTGAACGAGGAGAGGAATAATAATATGCAAAAAACCAATAGCTTGTATGTGCGTTTGTTTACAGATGCCGATTTCAAGTTATGGAAAGGTTTAGATTTAGGGGTGAAATTTCAATATGAACGCAAAAATATAAATATCAAGCAGTTTGACGAGGCAGATTCTTATAAAATGCGAGAATTGGTTAATCGTTATACTTCTGGTTCAGTTGGCAATTTTGTGTATAATTTGCCCCAGGGAGGTCATCTCTCGGAGAATAATCAGAATGAAGAGTATTTTAATTTTCGAGCACAATTGAATTACCAGACTACGATGGGGGAGAAGCACGATTTGACCGTGTTGGCGGGTGCTGAAATTCGTCAGGATGAATGGAATGGAACGATGAGTGAGCGTTATGGTTATGATGACAAAAAATTGACTTATAAACAGGTGGATTGGGCTACATTGGCTCAAGGGGTTGTCGGTCAGTTGTCAAGTGCTTCTTTGACATTTTCCGAAAGACTTCAAGTAACGAGCACTAAACATCGGTATGTTTCCGCTTATGCTAATGCAGGATATACTTACGATTCTAAATATAGTTTAAATGCGAGTGTGAGGGTGGAACAAGCAGACCTTTTCGGAACGGATCCTAAATATCGTTATCGTCCTTTGTGGTCTGTCGGAGCAGGTTGGTTGATGACAAGGGAATCTTTCTTGAATGACATTGCTTGGTTGGATATGTTGAAACTACGTGTAACTTATGGTATTACGGGTAACGTGGATCAATCTTCTTCTCCTTATTTGTTGGGAGCTTACATAACCTCTCCTTACACGCAAAATAGCTTGACATCTATATTGACTCCCCCGAATCCGATGTTGCGTTGGGAAAAAACGTCCACATTGAATATCGGTACAGATTTCGCTTTGTTGGGAAGATTGAAAGGATCGTTGGAGTTTTATCGTCGATATAGTTCGGATTTGTTGGCAAACAAAACATTGGATCCTTCTTTAGGTTTTGAATCTGCACGGGTGAATAACGGGGCCATGAGAAATACGGGATTGGAGATATCGTTGTCTTATGATTGGTTGAATAACAAGGAGTGGGCACTGAACACGACTTTGACAGCAGCCAATAATAAAAATAAGATTATGAAGGTGGGGTTCACGCCGTCTAACGCTTTGGATATGTTGAGATATCCGGGAAGCAATTACTTAAAAGGAGATACCTATAATTCTATTTATGCTTATCGTTATGCAGGGTTAACCGAGAATGGTGATCCGTCCGTGTATGACGAAAATGGCGAAATAAAAGCCAACGAACCGGTACGTAATATCAATGCTCTAGTAAATGTCGGTCAGTTAACTCCAAAATGGAATGGTGCTTTGGCTGTTAATCTGAGATGGAAAACTTGGGAATTCTTTACGAAATTCGTGTACTATACGGGACATTCGTTGAGAAATGACGTGACTCCGTTGTATAGTACTTATGGTAGCCTTCAATCTACTTCTACTTATGGTAGTATAAATGGTGCAATGCATAAGGATATGGTTAATCGTTGGACCGAGAGTAATAAAGACACGGATATTCCGGCAATGAGAAGCGCAACTTCTGCGGATTCAGACCGGGAAAATCTATGGCGGTATGCGGATTCTCACGTGCTCAGTGCTTCATTTATCAAGTGTCGTAATATCGGGGTATCCTATTCTTTCCCGAAAAATTTGCTTCAGAAAATAAATCTGCAGAATGTTGTTATTCGTGCCCAGGTGGATAACCCATTTTATTGGGCAGCCAATGACGAGGGTATTGATCCTGAATCATTTAATGCAAATGAAGGTACGCGTACTCAGTTCATGATGCCTACTTATAGTGTGGGATTGAATATTAACTTTTAATGAGTGAGAATATGAGAAAATATATAGTGATAGTAAGTTTATGTCTTTCGGTTTTCCTGATGTCTTGTGACAATTACTTGGATTTGGTGCCGAAAGGAGAATCAGTGTTGAACACGACTGATGATTATCTTGGCTTGGTGGAGTCTATGACCTCAGAATTCCCAACGGATGATTTTTGGTATTTTTCCGGAGATGCTACCTGGCCTTATAAAAATGAAATTGAAAATTATAAATACCCGTTGCGTTCAATCGCTTTTTTGTGGGATGAAACAGAAGGGTTACGACAACAACATACTGTGACGAGTGAACTTTATAGTAAGTGCTACTCCCGGATTGCCAATTATAATATCGTGGTGGAAAATGTGAATGATGCAGAAGGCCCATTGGCTGATAAAAAATTAGCTATGGCGCAGGCAAAGGCGATGCGAGCATACAACTATTTTATGCTAGTGAATACTTTTGCAAAACCTTACGTGAAGGAAACGGCTGCCACGGATAACGGGATTATTATTCATAAAAAATTTGATTTGGAGAATGAAAGTAAACAGTATTCCGTGCAGGAGGTGTATGATTTTATTATGGAGGATTTAAACGCAGCCATACCCGATTTACCAGAAAAACCGTTGAATGAGTTTCGGCCTAGTTTAGCTTTCGGTTGGGCCTTAAAGGCAAAAGTACATTTGTATAAAGGAGAATTGGATTCAGCTTTAAATGCTGGATTGGAAGTATTGAAATCAACTTATCATAAGTTGTGGGATATGAGACCAATGTATTATGATGTTGTAGCGGAATTACCTTTTATGGATTTTATGTCAACGGGTTGGGATTCATATGCAATTCATCCGAAGGCAGACCCCGAGAATCTGTTATATCAATTCTGCAATAATGATAATGGGGAGCCTTTCCCGTTCTGGATTCGTAAGGAAACATTGGATTTGTTTGATAAACAGAACGATTTGCGTTACAAAACTTGTATTAGTTATAGTACACCTAATAGACCGACGGGAGAAAGTGGGGCTAGAATGTTCGGGTCTATCCAGGTAAAATGGAATTGTGGAGGAATGCGTCTTTCGGAGGTGTATTTGATCGTTGCCGAGTGTTACGCTAGATTGAATGATCCGGTAAATGCAATGAAATATTTGAACGAGATGTACAAATATCGGGTAAAGAATGGAACTCCTGAATTGACGGCAGCTGATGCGGACGAGGCTTTGAAGCAAGTGCGTAATGAACGGAAGCGGGAGTTGATGTTTACTTATAACGGGTTCTTTGATATGCGTCGGTTCAGCGTGCAGTTGAATGAAACGTTTACTCGTACATATATCAATGAGGCAGGTGAAACGAAAGAGCTTACTTTGAAGCCGGGTTCTCCATTGTATGTATGGCCTTTCCCACAAAATGCAATGGAAACAAGTAACTTGATCCAGAATACAAAATAAAGATGCAAATGACACGTAAGATATGTTGTGTGTTTCTGACACTATCGGTCCTGATTTTTATCGGGGCCGGGTGTCGGGATTCGAAAATGGCAACTGATGCGAAGGTTGTTTTTAGTAACACGTTGAAGGGGAATTTCTTTTTCCAACCGGAAAGTAAAACTGCCTATGATAAGGTGGCGGCAGATTCAACCGGGAAATATCAGTTTGTAGCAGAAATTCAAGAACCGACTTTTTTCCGTTACGTGGGGGTAAAGCAAGGGTTTTATTCCGTGTACTTGACACCGGGAGCTAATGTGGAGATCGTTGAAAGTGAAAACGGAGTTGAGTTTAAAGGAGATTGGGCTGCAGAAAATACTTTTCTGGCTGAAAATCGATATATCGGGATCTCGAAGGAGGGGATTGAAAGTTATTCTGCCGAATGGTTGGAAATAAACTCAGAGGAGATTAAACGATTGATTGCAAAGTTGGAGGCGTCAGGGCTTGATAATGAGTTTATTCACCTTCAAGGTTTGAAATATAAATATGATTTTTATAATCAATTACTTTTCGGGCCGGCAAATGCTATGATGTTTGCACATATGAATATTGAGTTGCCGGAACATTATTATGATTTCGCCCAAAGTATGACTTTTACGGATTCGGCTATCGTGCAGATACCTAAATGGTTTACGGTTATGCTTGGTGTTTTCGAGCGTGGAGAAAAAGAGGGGTGGATTGAAGTATCCCCGGAGCATTACATGGAAATTTATGTGAAGAAAATTGAGGATGAGAAAGTTCGTTCGCTATTTTTGGTTAAATTGTTGGATCATGTTTTGCAGAAGGGGTATTCAGATGATTTTCCGGTTTATATTGAGAGTGTCCGGCCGTTTATTACACATGCAGCAGCATTAGAGGAATTACCTTCTCTTGAGGCTCGTTATAGAGCATCCCGTGAGGCTCATAAAACGATATTGAGGGGCGAGATGGCTCCAGAATTCAAGGCTGTCGATATAAATGGCAAAGAGTATTCGTCTGCTGATTTTAAAGGGAAAATTCAAGTGTTGGATTTTTGGTTCACGGGATGTATTCCGTGTCGTGCTGAGATGCCTTATATGGAAAAATTGGCCGATGATATGCAAGGAGAGAATATCGTGTTTATTGCGATGTCTGTGGATACAGGGGATGAGTTGATGGCTTTGTGGAGGGAGATGGTTAAAGATAAGAGAGGTGCGGAATTACAGTTGAACTTGCCGGGAGGTTTTAAATCGGATTTAGTGAAAAAATACTTGATTCATGGAGTTCCTCGTATCGTAATCGTGGATAAAGAGGGGAAGATTGTTGATGCAAATGCGAAACGTCCTTCGGATCCTAAATTGCGAATGCTATTGGAGCGATTGATTTAAAAATTTTAGATTATATGATCCGTTTTTTGTTCGTTTTCAGTGATTTATGGGGCTTTTATTTTGATTGGAAATAGGCAGAATTCCGGGATCGTATAATTTAAAATCTTATGGATTATCCGTTTAGGCTGAATTTCACCCGGTTGACTAGAGAGCGACCGAGTGTGAGCTCATCGGTATATTCCAAGTCATTGCCGATGGCAATACCTTTGGCAAGAGTGCTAATCGTGATTTCATCCTGACGGGGGAGTTTTTTGAAGATATAATATCCTGTGGTGTCTCCTTCGATGGTGGCCCGCAATGCGAAAATGACCTCTTTCACGGAAGGATTGGCTACTCGTTCCAGTAGGGTGTTTATGTGAAGATCGGAGGGACCGATGCCGTCCATGGGGGAGATGATTCCTCCTAAGACATGGTAAAGCCCGTGGTATTGTCCGGTGGCTTCAAGGGACATGATATCCTTGATGTTTTCCACGACACATATAGTCTGGGCGTCTCGTTTGGGATCGGAACAGATCTCACAGATGTCACTGTCTGAAATGTTGTGACAGTGTTGACATTCTTTGATGGCTTCTTTCAAGGCGGTAATGCTGTCCGTAAATTGCTTTACTTCTTCGGGGCTTTGGCGAAGCATATGTAACACATAACGTAAAGCTGTTTTGCGTCCGATTCCCGGAAGGGAAGCAAATTGTTCTACTGCTTTTTCCAATAGTTTGGAAGATAAAGATTGCATGTTTTATTCCTCTTTGAATTTTAAATCTCGAATCATCATTTGAATGTCGCTTTTTCCCATGAATTCGTTTTCCTGAAGGGTGTAGCAAATATCGAAATATTCACCTTTACTGATACGGGAAAATGCCTCTCCCATGCCGAAAGCTATACCGCTCCGGTCGTTGCAGACTCTCGTGTCATCCACGACAACCAGTTTTAGGTGTTCGTTGTTGCGTCCGACTTGTTTCGAGCCGATGAAATTCGTCACGTTTTCAGTCATGAACACGGGAATCGTGTTGTTGGGACCGAATGGTGCAAACTTCTGAATCATGGCGTAAAGGTCCGGGGTGATGTCGTTTAGTTTGATTTGGGCATCAATGTTGATTTGGGGTGTCAACATCTCTTCAGTAATCGTTTCACTCACGATTTTTTGGAATTTGGCCTTGAAAGGTTCGATGTTTTCAAGCCTTAATGTCAGTCCTGCCGCGTATTTGTGTCCCCCGTAATTTTCTAAAAATTCGCTACATTGCGAAATGGCGTAATACAGGTCGAATCCTTCCACGGAACGAGCCGATCCGGTTGCCAAACCGTTGGATTCTGTCAGGATCACGGTCGGTCGGTAATAATATTCCGTCAGACGTGAGGCGACAATTCCGATGACACCTTTGTGCCAGTTCGGGTTGTAAAGGACGGTTGCTTTTTGGGATTGATCGTAATGGGACTGGTTGATGTATTCAAGAGCTTCTTCGGTGATATCGTGATCCAGTTTCTTGCGTTGGTCGTTGAAGTTGTTGATGCTGGCAGCGACTTCCGTGGCTCTGGTCTCATCGTCGGCGATCAGGAGTTCTACTGATTTGTTCCCCGATTCAACTCGTCCTGCTGCGTTAATCTTGGGACCTATGCGGAAAACAATGTCGTTTATCGTCAAGTCCTTTCCGATTCCGGAGAAGCTTAGTATTGTTTTTAGTCCCAGACTGGGTTTTCTATTTAATTGTAATAACCCGAAATGAGCGAGGATGCGATTCTCTCCCGTGATCGGAACAATATCACTAGCAATACTGACGCAAACTAGGTCCAACAATTTGTACAAGTCGGCCATCGGTAAGTTGTGTTTCATGCTATATGCTTGTGCCAGTTTGAAGCTTACCCCGCAGCCGCTTAACCACCGGTAGGGATAGTGACAATCTTTCCGTTGCGGATCCAGAACGGCAACGGCATCCGGAAGTTCATCTCCCGGGGTGTGATGGTCGCAGATGATGACATCCACTCCCTTGGATTTGGCATAACGGACTTTCTCCACGGCTTTCACGCCACAATCGGTTACGATCATGAGGGAAATCCCGTTGCGTGCTGCGTAGTCGATGGCTAGGATAGAGACTCCGTAACCTTCCGTGTATCTATCTGGAATATAATATTCTGGATTCTCGCATTTATTTTTCAAGTACTTGTAGAGTAAAGCAACGGCCGTGGTCCCGTCCACGTCGTAATCGCCGTAGATCATGACTTTTTCTTCGGTACTGATTGCTTTTTCCAACCGGAGAACTGCTTTATCCATATCCTTCATCAAAAACGGGTCATGGAGCATGTTGAGGGTTGGATTGAAGAAAGCATGGGCCTCTTCTGCAGTGTCCACACCGCGTTGCAAAAGCAAGTTCGCGATAACATGACTGCAGTTAAGTTCTTTGGATAGTTTGTCAATTTTCTCCCACTCGGGTGGGGTGTTGATGACCCATCTTTTTTTCATTATCTCTTTCTCCTATTCTGCTACAAAGAAGCAGAAATTCCTTGGGATTTCAAAAGATTCCTAATTATATTTTTTAACAGGTTTGTTCTAAATAAGGTTATGCGATTGTGTTTCAGTTCTATAAAAATGTGATTGGATGTTTGATGATAAATTTTTAACAAAAAGCGGGAGAAATGTAAATAACGAGGGAGAGTATCCCTTTTACTTTCTTCTTTGTACTTTATTTATTATCTTTGCACATTAATTTTTGAATAAAATTTAGAGCGGGTGTGTACCCGGTAATAAATGGATTTTATATAACCTTTTAAAGCATATAAAAATGAGTCTTGCAGAATTAAGCGAACAGGAAATTATTCGCCGGAACTCTTTAAATGAGTTGAAAAATTTGGGAATAAATGCCTATCCGGCACCGGAATTTAAAGTAACTCACCTTTCTAAAGAGATCTTGGATAAATTTGAGAAATCACCGGAGGAATTGCAAGAGGTTGTGATCGCCGGGCGAATGATGAGCAGACGGATTATGGGTAAGGCTTCATTTTTTGAATTACAGGATGCCGAAGGTAGGATTCAGGTCTACGTGAGTCGGGATGATGTGAGTCGGGATGAAGCTTGCACGATGTATAATACTGTTTTCAAGAAGTTGATGGATATCGGTGACATCGTGGGAGTGAAAGGATTCGTGTTCCGCACGAATATGGGAGAGATTTCTGTTCACGCGAAAGAGCTGGTGATGTTGTCTAAGTCTTTGCGTCCGCTACCGATTGTGAAAGAGAAGGATGGTAAGGTGTTTGATGCTTTTACCGATCCTGAATTAAGATACCGTCAGCGTTATTTGGATTTAATCGTGAATCCGCAGGTGAAGGATGTGTTTATCAAGCGTACGAAGATGATCAACGCCATCCGTCAATTCTACACGGAAATGGGTTGTTTGGAGGTGGAGACTCCGGTGTTGCAGGCTATACCGGGAGGGGCTTCGGCGCGTCCGTTTATCACGCATCATAACGCACTGGATATACCGTTCTATTTGCGTATCGCGAACGAGTTGTACTTGAAACGTCTGATCGTGGGTGGTTTTAACGGGGTGTTCGAGTTCTCCCGTAATTTCCGTAACGAGGGTATGGACCGGACGCATAACCCGGAATTTACTTGTATGGAGGTGTACGTGCCGTACAAGGATTATTTGTGGATGATGGATAGCACGGAGAGAATGATTGAGGCGGCCGCTATGGCTGTGAACGGGACAACTAAAGCTCCTTTTGGGGAGAACGAGGTGGATTTCAAGCGTCCGTTCAAGCGCGTGAAGATGTCCGAGGCGATTAAAGAATATACCGGGTTTGACATCACGGGTAAGAGTGAGGAGGAGATCCGGGCATTCTGCCTGTCTATCGGTCTGAACGTGGACGAAACCATGGGTAAGGGTAAGTTGATTGACGAGATTTTTGGAGAGAAATGTGAAAGTCATTATATACAGCCGACTTTTATTTACGACTATCCGGTGGAGATGTCTCCGCTGACTAAGATGCATCGTTCAGATCCCGGATTAACGGAGCGTTTTGAGTTGTTCGTGAATGGTAAGGAGGTGGCTAACGCTTATTCCGAGTTGAATGACCCGATTGATCAGTTGAATCGTTTTAAGGATCAGTTGGCACTTCAGGAAAGAGGGGATGATGAAGCCATGTTTATTGATTACGACTTTGTGCGTGCCTTGGAATACGGTATGCCTCCGACCTCGGGAATGGGTATCGGGATAGACAGGCTTTGTATGTTCCTGACCAATAGTCCATCTATACAGGATGTGTTGTTGTTTCCGCAGATGAAACCGGAGAAAGTGGCAACTGTGGATGCTGACGAGAAATTTATTGAGCTGGGAATCCCGGCTGATTGGGTTGCAGTGGTTCGTAAAGCCGGTTACCAGACCGTGGAAGCCTTGAGGGCGGTAGAGAACCCGAACAAGTTGCATCAGGAATTGAGTGGTTTAAATAAAAAAATGAAATTAGGCTTGAAAACCTTATCTCCGGACGAGGTAAAAAGCTGGATAAAATAGGTTCGTAAGGTTTGTAAAGTTTATAAGGTCTATAAAGTTATTTTTTGGCCTTATAAACTTTATAACTTTATGAACTTTATAAACTTATTGGTATCATGGAAATAGTTGAAAAACCAAGGATTGGAGTAGTAGGTGGGGGTAGCTGGGCTACCGCTATCGCTAAAATGCTGACAGAAAATAACGGGCATATTAATTGGTTCATGAGAAACATAGAATCGATAAAGGCCTTTAAAGTATTAAAACATAATCCGCGGTATTTGTGTGGTGTCGATTTTGATATAGACAAAATCTCGTTCTCGGATGATCTGGATTGGGTGATCATGAATTCTGATGTGATCGTGTTCGCCATCCCGAGTGCTTTCCTGCAAAACGTGGTAACTCCAAGATTGCAAGTGTCGCTGAAAGATAAGATTATTGTTTCGGCTATCAAGGGGATGATTCCAGATGAGAATCTACTTATCGGGGAGTTCTTCCACCAGAAATACGAGGTACCTCTAGGACAGATTGTAATTATTTCTGGACCTTGCCACGCGGAGGAAATAGCCTTGGAACGTTTGTCTTATCTGACATTCTCCAGTGAGAATCTGCGGGTGGCACGGGCTGTGGCTCAATTATTCGAGTGTTTCTACGTGAAGACCACGATTTCCGATGATATATACGGGGCTGAGTATGCTGCGGTGTTGAAAAATGTTTTCGCGATCGCATCAGGAATCTGTCACGGACTGCGGTATGGCGATAATTTCCAGGCCGTGTTGGTTGCTAATGCTATTCAGGAAATGGAACGCTTTGTGAATGCCGTGCATCCGATTCAACGGGATATTAAGTTTTCTGCATATTTGGGAGATTTGTTGGTAACTGCCTATTCCCAGTTCAGTCGGAACCGGACATTTGGTACGATGATTGGGAAAGGATATTCCGTGAAGTCCGCTCAAATGGAGATGTTGATGGTTGCCGAAGGGTACTTTGGCGTGAAAGGAATTCATGAAATCAATCAGCAGTATAAAGTCCATATGCCTATCACGGAGGCTGTTTATAACATCCTCTACGAACGAATCAGTCCGACAATGGAAATCAGATTGTTAACCGACGAGCTTCGGTAATTTAGAATTTAAAATGAAAAGTCGCCAAGCGACCTTAAAATTATAAAAGTTTAATTAGAAAATTGGAAGTTGGGAGTGGGGTTTTATCATTTTTCAATTTCCATTTTTCAATTTTCAATTAATGCGTATGGCAAGTTACAGTACGAGGGTTTGGGGATGTGTCAAAAAGGCCTTACCCGTGGCGATAAAGACGTCAGTATGGTTTTTGAAAATCATGTTGCCGGTATCTTTGTTCGTGACCTTGCTGTCATACTTTAATATTCTGCCTTATATTTCTTCATTCGCATCCCCGTTGTTTACCTTGATCGGTTTGCCGGGAGATGCAGCCTTAGTGTTTGTTACCAGTATATTTACGAACATATATACCGTGATTGCCTTGCTTTCTACGCTTGATTTTTCCGTGCGGGAAAGTTTGATCATGGCGACGATGTGTTTGATTTCCCATAACTTTGTCGTGGAAACTATCGTGTTACAGAAGACCGGTTCGTCTGCGGTGTGGATGGTGATCTTGCGAGTTTTTGGAAGTTTCGTTGCGGCAATTGTTTTGAATTGGTTGCTGCCGGAAATGAACGGGAAGATGATGGCAGAAACAGTGATTTCTTTCGGTTTCTGGGAGACAATGTTACATTGGCTGGAGAGCAGTGTGATGCTGGGGCTGAAAATCGTGCTGGTGATTTCGGGATTGATGATATTGCAACGATTGTTGGAAGAGTTCGGCATTTTGAAAATATTGTCTGCCATGTTATCCCCGTTGATGCGCTTGTTCGGGCTGAACCCGGATGTGGCTTTCCTGTGGTTGGTGGGAAACACGGTCGGATTGGCTTACGGTTCTGCGATTATGATGGATTATGCCAAGATGGGAAAACTGGTTCATAAAGAGGCCGATTTACTGAATCATCACTTGGCAATATCTCATTCGCAACTGGAAGATCCGTTGTTGTTTGTCGTGATGGGATTGCCTGTCGGTTGGCTGATCTTCCCTCGTGTTGTGTTGGCCATGCTCGTCGTGTGGGTTCGTCGGGGCGTTTATTTGTTGCAGGCACATATACACCCACCAGTAAAAGTTGAAAACATTAGTTTATAAAAATATGAAATACACTATTGAAGAGGTTTTGAACGAAAAGCAAGCAAAAGAATTTTTGTTGCTACCTGTATCCCTTTACAAGAATGATGAAAATTGGGTGCGGCCTTTAGATAATGACATTACGAAAGTATTTGACCCGGAAAAGAATCCTTTTTTTAAACATGGCGAGTGTACCCGCTGGCTGTTGCGGGATGAAAAAGGTTGCTGTGTTGGGCGGGTGGCTTCTTTTATAGACAAAAGTTCCTGTCATTTGGATTCGTATTCGGTAGGGGGAATGGGTTTCTTCGAGTGTATTAATGATCAAGAGGCCGCTTTCATGCTGTTCGACCGTTGTCGGGCATGGCTGGAGGAACGGGGAATGGAGTCCATGGAAGGCCCGGTGAATTTCGGGGAGCGTAACGAGTGGTGGGGATTGCTGGTAGATGGTTTCAAACCGCCTGTATTCCAAATGCCCTACACGCACAAGTATTATGTTCCGTTCTTCGAGAACTACGGGTTCCGTGACTATTTCAAACAATATATTTACCGGACTCGCTTGGTGGAGGAAAGCCTTTCCAAGGTCGTGGTCTGGAAGTCTGAACGGTTGTTGAAGAATGAAGATTACCGGATTATTTCCTATCGTGAAATGACTCCCCGGCAGGCAAAAGATTCCTTCTTGACCATTTATAATAAGGCATGGAACCTGAATGTGCATGGCGTCGGGGGGATGGATAAGGAACAGGTGGAGGTGTTGTTCAAAACATTGAAACCCGTGCTTGATCCTGATTTATTGTATTTTGCTTACTATAAAGGGGAACCTATCGGTTTCTTTATCATGATTCCGGAATTGAATTATATCGTGAAGCACGTGAATGGTAAGATTAGCGGGTTGGGTATTTTGAAATTCTTGTACTATCGCCATATCAAGCGGGGACGTGTGGCCTTGGGATTAATTTTTGGTGTTGCATCCGAATTCCAAGGGCGTGGGGTGGAGGCTGCTATGATTTATGCTTTCTGTAAAAATATTATTCAGGACAAGAAGACTTATGATTGGCTGGATATGAGTTGGGTGGGAGATTTTAATCCGCAGATGATGCATTTGATGGATTACATCGGGGCAAAACAATCCCAAACTTATATCACTTATCGTAAGTTATTCCGGGATGATATTGAATTCTGTCGTTCTATCGATAAAAAAGTGAAAGACTCAGAGAGTGCAGGGTGATAAAATAGCGAGTTATTCAATTTAAAATCTAAAATTTAAAGTCTAAAATAAGTATGTCTTGGTTAAGTGAGCTGTTTTTTGGACAGGGGGTTGCTCATTCGGTGTTAATGTTCGCAATCGTTATCGCTTTAGGAATCGTGTTCGGGAAAGTGAAAGTTTGGGGAATTTCATTAGGAATAACCTGGATTCTTTTTGTTGGGATTATTTGTAGTCATTTCGGGATGCGGGTAGATGGTCACACGCTGCATTTCATGAAAGAATTCGGCTTGATCCTGTTCGTGTATTCCGTGGGGTTACAGGTGGGGCCCGGTTTTTTCTCTTCTTTTAGGAAGGGTGGCTTAACTTTGAACATGCTGGCCACGGGAATCGTGTTGTTGGGGGTGATTACCACCTATGTTATTCATGTTGTGACTGGGTTGCCGATGACAACGATGGTCGGTATTCTTTCCGGAGCTGTGACGAATACGCCGGGATTGGGTGCCGCACAACAAGCTTATTCGGATATGACGGGGGTAAATGATCCCACGATTGCTTTGGGGTATGCCGTGGCTTACCCGTTGGGAGTGATCGGGATTATCGGGTCAATCCTGTTGATGCGGGTGATCTTCCGGGTGAAGTTCGAGAAGGAGAATGAAGATTTGGAACGACAGGACGAGGACCGTGCCAATGGTGCTCAACAGTTTTCTGTGCGTGTAACGAATCCGGCTTTGTTCGGCAAGGATTTGATGGAAATTACCCGTTTGATAAACCGGAAGTTCGTGTTTTCTCGGGTTTGTCACGAGGATGACCGGATTGAAATAGGCTCTTCCGAGACTTGCTTGCGTGAAGGGGATAAACTGCTTGTCGTGGCAGCTTTGCAAGATATTGATGCGATCACGGCTTTTCTCGGGGAGCGAGTTGAAGTCGCTTGGGAACAGTTAGATAAGCAACTTGTATCTCGTCGGATTGCTATCACTAAAGGAGAGGTTAACGGGAAGATGTTGGGTGAGATGCGATTGCGGAATTGTTTCGGGGTCAACGTGACCCGGGTGAATCGTGCCGGGGTGGATTTGGTGGCTAAACCGAATTTGCAGTTACAGATTGGGGATCGCTTGACGATTGTCGGTCCGGAAGCAGCCGTTACGAACGTGGCAAAGGTGTTGGGTAACTCTTTACGTCGTCTGCGAGAACCGAATCTGGTACCGATATTTTTAGGTATATTTTTGGGAATTTTGTTGGGGAGCATCCCGTTTACATTTCCTGGTATTCCCCAACCGGTAAAGTTGGGACTAGCGGGAGGACCATTGATTATTTCTATCTTGATCAGTCGTTTCGGTCCCCAATACGGTTTGGTGACTTACACGACGATGAGCGCCAATCTGATGTTGCGGGAAGTGGGGATTGCCCTGTTCCTTGCGAGTGTCGGGTTGGGTGCGGGAGATGGGTTTGTGGAGACAATCATTGATGGAGGTGGTTATGCCTGGATTGGTTACGGTTTTATTATTACCGTGGTTCCTTTGATTATTATCGGGATTATTGCCCGCACCATATATAAAGTGAATTATTTTACGTTGATGGGATTAATGGCCGGAAGTATGACCGATCCGCCAGCATTGGCTTATTCCAATGGTATCGTGGGAAATGATGCTCCTGCCGTGAGTTATGCCACGGTTTACCCACTCACCATGTTTTTGAGAGTACTGACAGCACAGATGCTGATTTTATTTTTTGTTTAGTGGTAATGGCTCATGTAAGATTTATTTCAAATGAGCCCGAATCCGGCTTAATGACTGAGGCGTAATGTTTAGGTATGAGGCGATTTCTTTTAACGAAACTCGTTGTAAGAGTTGCGGGAATTCTTTTATTAGCATTTGATACTGGTGACCTTTATCGGCCCAGTAGTACTCGATAAAATAATGCTCGTGCTCCTGCATGGTCTTTTCCATCAGTTTACGTCCCCAGTTGGCCAATTCCAGGGAATGAAGGAAAAGGTATTCCAAGTGAGAACGGGAGATTTTCACAAGCGTGGAAGATTCAAGAGTTTCTAACGTGAATTTAGCTGTCGGTGTTTGTGACAGGCTTGGCATGGTGATAGCCATCTCTCCTTCAAATGCAAACAAAAGGGTAAATTCTTTGCCTTCCCGTTCGATAAATCCACGGACAGAACCTTTTTCCACGAAATAAATATAGTCATTGCGTTGGCCTTCCTGCACGATGGGTTCTTTTTTGTTGAAAGAGATGGTTATTGCATCTTTAAGGAGAAGGTGGATACTATCCGGGGATAGTTTATATTGTTGTTGGAGTATATCTGAAAATGTCATATCATGATGTTTTAAAAAAGTTATAGGATGATCCCGCCACCGATTACCCGGTCTTCTCGATAAAAGACAGCCGGTTGCCCCGGAGCAACGGCCCATGCCGGGGAGGATAATTGCACGTGTAATTTTTGATCGGGTTGGAGAGATAGTTGTGTGAATCCTGCCGGGTTTAGCCCGATACCCCGTACTTTAACTTCTATGTCTTGTGAATGAATCTCTTCGGGATTAACTAGATGAATTTGACCGAGAGTAAAGTTCGTTTGGTGTAGGCTTGCCTTATCTCCCACGACGATTTGGTTCGTGGACGGGGATAGGCGTGATACATATTGTGGGGATTGTCCTTTAGACGGGATTCCTCTCTTTTGTCCCACGGTGTAATTCACGATTCCTGTATGTTCTCCCACGAGATTTCCGGATTCATCCACGATCCGCCCGGGAGTAAAACAAGAGGCTGTCCCCGGCTGGCGGGCGATGAAATCCCGATAGTCTCCTTTTTCGAGGAAACAGATACTCATGCTTTCCTGCTTTTCAGCCAGGCGGATAAATCCGTGTTCTTTGGCCATTTCCTTTACCTGTGTTTTCGTGTAATCTCCTAGTGGGGTGATGGCCCGGCATAGAATCTCTTCCGGTACGCCCCATAAGAAGTACGATTGGTCCTTATTTGGGTCAACTCCTTTATGGACGTAATAGTGGTTCGCAAAAGGTAGAATCCGAATGTAGTGTCCCGTGGCGACATGGTGTACTTTTAGTTCGTTTGCCAGGTCTCGAAGTAAATTCCATTTGATAAAGCTGTTGCACGTGGCGCACGGGTTAGGGGTAATTCCTGAGAGGTAGCCTTGGATGAAGGGTTGGACTACTTGTTCTTGGAAGAGTTGCCTGCCATTTAACCGGTAGAGTTTGATGCCCGTTTGTTTACACAATTCTTTGACTTCCGGTTCTTGCGAGAAGCCGGTCTGTGATTCCCATAATTGTAGGTGGACACCAATAACTTCAAAACCCTGTTGTTGTAACAGGAGTGCCGTAACGAAACTATCCACGCCTCCGCTGAGACCAACTACAACTTTTTCCATGTTTCTTTTTATTGAAGTCGGGGGACAAAAATACGGTTTAATTTTAGAATTGTCATGAGGTTTTGTATTTTGTTGGATGAATTTGTTGCTTGAACCCCTGATACTTGTGGGAGAACAAACATTTTTGAGGTAATATTTTTTACGTGTACTCCCGGGTGGGACTTGTTTTTCTCGTTTAAATTACCTTAATTTGCAGCACGAAAAACGGGAGTGGCTCAGTTGGTAGAGCATCGGTCTCCAAAACCGAGGGTCGGGAGTTCGAACCTCTCCTCCCGTGCTGAAAGAGGTTGGATAAGTCAACCTCTTTTTTTGTTTATTGTAGATAAAGGTTATATGACGAAGTTGGTAATTTTTGATCTGGATGGAACATTGTTGAATTCTTTACAGGATTTGGCGATGAGTACGAATTATGCTTTACGGCAACATGGGTATCCGACACATAAATTGCCTGCTTTTCGTTATTTCGTGGGGAATGGAATAGATAAGTTGCTTGAGCGGGCTCTGCCGGAGGCTGAACGGTCACACGAGAATATGCTGAAGATTCGGGGAGATTTCATGGCTTATTATGCCGAGCATAAGGCTGATTTTACGGCTCCTTATGATGGAATTTGTGAATTGCTGAAGACGCTGAAGCGTCATTATCTATTGTTAGCCGTGGCGTCCAATAAATATCATGCGGCCACGCGGGAGCTGATTCTGGAATACTTTGGCGAGGGACTTTTTGATTTCGTTTATGGTCAACGGGAGGGAATTCCCGTGAAACCTGATCCCACGATAGTCTTCGATATTATGAAGGAGGCGGGAGTGTCCAGGGATGAGGTGCTTTATGTGGGGGATTCCGGTGTGGATATGCAGACTGCAGTCAATAGTGGTGTAACCTCGATTGGTGTGACATGGGGATTCCGGGATAGAAAAGAGTTATTGGTAAATGGTGCGCAACATATTATTGATGAACCTTGTGAGATTATGAAGTGGGTTATTTTGTAGGCATCTCTTATTTTTTTTACTCGAAAATATATATTATTTTTGTACCAAATTCGTGTGAAAATGGCAAATTCGGGAGAGATATTATCTTTGTACAAACAAGATGAAAAGGCTGCTCTACAGAAACTTTTCGATGTTTATTATGAACCTCTTTTGCTTTATTGTTACCGTTTGATACGAAATTCGGAGAGTGCGGAGGATCTTGTGCAGGATTGTTTTGTACATATTTGGCGTTCCAAGCGTTTGGAAAATTTCGAAGGAGAATTAGATCGATTTATGTTTCAAGCAATAAAGTTTAGGGCGATTAATTATGTGCGTGATCAGTGCCGGAAAGATCGACTGTATAGTAACATTTCTGAAAGGAAGGAAGAGTTGCCTGCTTATTTCCAAGAAGAGGAAGCAGGGAAGGAAATAGAATTGTTATATCGCACGATTAGTCGCCTCCCGGATGAATGCCGAAAGATATTTTTGATGGCTTGTTTGGATGATATGAAGTATCGTGAAATAGCTGATGTGTTGAATATTAGTATTAATACGGTTAAAACTCAAATGAAAATTGCTTTGCGGTTTTTGCGGGAGAATTTAACCCGGGATACCTTCTCTTCTATTCTGCTTTTTATGTCTACGGGGAAATAATTAAACATTCGAGGAAAAAATTCTTTTTCTTTTCACCCTAAATGAAAAGTGTGGTGATATATATTTAGAAAACAAATATATTAGGATGAAAGAAAATGATATAGATCGAATTTTGTCACTAAGTTTTACCGGAGAAAAACTTTCCGAGGAGGAGAAATGTTTGTTGGAAGAATGGAAACGGGAGAACGAATGTAGAAAGCGGTTTGAGGGAGAATTGCATGAATTGCGGAAACTTGGCAAGGGGTTGAAATATCGGGAAGACAAGGATATTGTTTTTGCGCGAATTGAAAGAATTGTACAAAAGCAACGGAAAGGACAATTATTTATTCGTTGGAGTTCTGTTGCTGCGGGAATCATGCTTTTGCTAGGTATTGTGGGATATTTCATGTATTCTCAAGAAGACGGAAATGAAATAATACAGATTGCAAATGTAGGTCCGGGATCTCCTAAGGCAGAACTTATATTACCTCAAGGACAAGTTATTGAGTTGGACTCTTCTTCTCGAGAGATTGTTTTTTCCGAACATCAATCGAAAGCGACAAGCGTAAAAAATACATTAATTTATGATGCCGGGATGAATTTGGAGACCATTGATTTTCATACGATTCGTGTCCCATTAGGAGGGGAGTTTAATCTCCAGCTATCAGATAATACGCGAGTGTATTTGAATTCCGGTTCATCATTGCGCTATCCGATTAGGTTTGAAGGAGATATTAGAGAAGTCTTTTTGACAGGAGAGGGATTTTTTGAAGTAACAGAAGACGAAGTGCGACCTTTCGTGGTGAAAACAGGGGAGGTAGACGTGAGAGTATTAGGGACCTCTTTTAATGTAAATGCTTATCCGGACGAGAGAGTGGTTGCAACTACATTGGTTGAGGGAAAAGTAAGAGTTGGATGCGGATCGAAAAATTTTGATTTAGATCCGGGAATGCAACTTGTGTATGATCGAGAGAATAAGACTGCAAATGTACGTGCTGTTGATACGGAGCTTTATACTTCTTGGAAAGATGGTTATTATTATTTTAAACAGGAGTCTCTGGAGGAGATAATGGATGTGTTAGCTAAATGGTATAATTTGAATGTCTTTTTCCAAAATCCGGAATTGAAAAAGATGGAATTTGGCGGACGTTTGAGACGCTATGAGGATATCAGTTATTTGTTGGAGAAGATGGAGGAGACTCAAGATGTTCAGTTTATAATTCATGGTAACACAATTATTATAAAAAGAAAAACAGATTGAAGATCTGGTCAATCTTCAATCTGCTAAATTGTAATATACTTTTCTTGTCATTTACATCGAAAGAAAAAGTATATCATGTATAATTATTAATAACAAATTTATGAAAAAAAAACGGAATGGCGTCAGGTCATGCTATTGGATATCATGGCGCAAGATGTTAATGTTTATGAAATTGTTAGGAGTCTTGTTATTTAGCGTGTGTATGTCAGTACATGCGAAAGGATTAGCTCAGGATGTAAAGGTGACAATTGATTTGAAAGATGTCTTCTTGACAACAGTTTTAGAAGAGTTGGGTAAACAGTCGAAGTGCGATTTTTTTTATAATTATGCCTTGCTGAAGACGAAAGGAACAGTCAGTGTAAAGGCTCAGAATGAAGAACTTGTGCAAGTTCTAGAAAAGTTGCTATCTGATTTAGGGTTGACCTATTCTTTTGATGGAAATGTCGTGGTTATTAAAGAAAAAAGTGTAACATCGGAGGAAGAAAAGTCGAAAGTGATACAAGGATGGGTGTACGATAAAGATCGTCATGCTTTGCCTGGTGTAACCGTGAAGGTTGCGGGAACATCAATCGGAACCTCCACGAATGTGAAAGGTTGGTTTAGGATAGCCTTACCCATGCAACAGGGGGCTTTGGAATTTTCTTTTATCGGCTTTAAAAAGCAGCTTGTAAATTTTACTGTAGCAACGGATACATTGCGAATCGTTTTGGAGGAGGATTTGATGGAGTTGGATGAAGTTACGGTATCCACGGGATATTATAAGGTGGATAAACGTCACTTGACAAGTTCCGTGACCACGTTGAAGATGGATGATATCATGCAACCTGGAGTCAGCACTTTGGACCAGATGCTGGAAGGTCGAATCCCGGGGATGATTTTCATGCAGAATAGCGGGCAAGTGGGGGCCGCTCCCAAGATTAAGATACGCGGTACAACAACCCTGTTGGGGAGCACCGCCCCTTTGTGGGTGTTGGACGGGGTGATTTTGACGGATCCCGTAAACGTGGATCCCGCGAGTATTAATGATCTGGATTTCGTGAACTTGTTGGGGAATGCCATATCCGGTTTGAATCCCGAGGATATTGAAAAACTGGATGTGTTGAAAGATGCTTCGGCCACTGCCATTTACGGGCCTAAAGCTTCTAACGGGGTTATCGTGATTACCACGAAGAAGGGAAAAGTCGGTGTTCCCTCTGTTTCCTATTCTTTGTCAGGCACATTTCGGCAACGTCCCCGTTACACGGACCGTTCCGTTGACGTGATGAATTCGAAGGAACGAATTGATTTTTCCAAGGAAGTTGTACGCAAAAAACAACTTATTCCTGATTTATCCAGTTACGTGGGGTATGAAGCGGCTTACAACGATTACGTGAACGGGGTGATATCTTCCGATGAGTTTATTCGGAAAGTAAAATACATGGAGACCGTCAACACGGATTGGTTGGGGTTGTTAATGCAAGATACTTATTCTCACGCACACACGTTGAGTATTTCCGGTGGCTCTGAGAATGTACGGTACTACACTTCTTTAGGTTATTCTGCGGAAAATGGAAACTTGAAAGGAGAGGAAAATAATCGTTATAGCGGCATGGCCAAGGTGGATGTTAATTATAAGAAGTTTCTGATGTCTTTTAGTTTGAATGGGAGTGTCCAGAAAAAGCAATACACCCCCCAGGAGGTTGGATTAATGACCTATGCGTTAAATACGGCCCGGAGTGTCGGTGCCTATAACGAGGATGGCAGCTTGATGTTTTACCAAAGAGATGATGATTTGGAACACACGTATTCCAAACCATTTAGTATTATTAATGAAAGAGAAAACACAGATGATAATATCCAAACGAATGCTATTAATGTAAGTACAAATATAGAATATCGTTTAATTCCTTGTTTGAAGGCTGGAGTCCAATTTTCTTACGGGATCTCCAACTTTGAAGAGAGGGTTTATTTCGGAGAAAAAAGTTGGTATGCGGCTAATTTAAGAAAAGAATATGCTCCCGGGACTGCTAATTTCGGGTATACAGCAGCTGATTCGGAAATGCCTGTCGGCGGTGAATTGCGTTTAAATAATACTAAAAATGAAAATTATAGTGTTCGGGCAAATCTATCATTCAATAAATTTTTGGATAAAGAAAGTAGACATCAGTTCCAAGCTTCTGTTATCGCAGAGCTGAGTTCAACTCTTTATACTAGTTTTGCAATAACGAAACGGGGATATATTCCGGAACGAGGTATGCTTTTTGATGATGTAAACTTGCCTGATATGTGGGGATCTGTGGCATTTCCTAATTATGATAGTTGGTTAAAAACTAATCCTTCTGCCAAGGGAGTTTTGACGCATAATTTAACCCGTCAAGTAGGATTGGTGGGTACTTTATTTTATGCTTATAAAGATTCGTATATCCTTAATGCCAATATGCGTATCGATGGAAGTAATAAATTTGGAGATACAAGCAATGAAAAATTGAACCCGATATGGTCCATTTCTGGTCGATGGAATATGCATGAGAATCTGTTGTCTGATAAATGGTGGATCAACACCCTGGCGTTAAAGGCTTCGTTTGGCTATCAAGGAAATATGTCTGCCCAAGATTCCCCGAAGTTGATTATACAGCGAAAGGGTACTCATTGGGCATTTAACGAATTTTACTCTTCCATTAAGTATTACCCGAACCCGCATTTAAAATGGGAGAAGACATCAACTTATAACATCGAGTTGGAATACTCGTTGTTTAATAACAAACTCGTCGGGAATTTCAGTTATTATTATCGACACACGACGGATGCGTTTATGTCCAAAACGGTTTCAAGAATTAATGGTGTTAGTACTTATACAGTGAATAGGGGTACATTAAATAATCAAGGGTTTGAGTTTAATTTTAATTTTACGCCTATCGAGAACCTTGGAGCGGGAGGGGAGAAACGCGGTTTCGTGTGGCGAATAAACCCGAACTTCGGTTCTGTATTTAATCAGTTGGTGGATAAAATAAAAGCCAAAGATGAGGTTTTGCAGGATGAAATCAGGTACGGGGATTATCTGGACGGTCGGGTACAAGTAGCAGGACGTCCCGTGAACACGTTTTATTCCTATAAATTTACGGGATTGGATCCCAAGGACGGGCGTCCTACTTTTTACGGGACGGATGCGGACGAGATCGTTGGGACGGATAAGAACGGTAATGAAATTACCCGCCAGAAATCGTATGAGTTGATGACGTTGGGGAATGTGTGCATGGAAGTGATGGAGCATTCCGGGTGTCGTGAGCCTTTCTTGCAAGGAAGTATCAGTAATTATTTGGGTTGGAGAAACTGGGGGTTGTCCTTTAACTTGGCTTATAGCGTGGGGTCAAAGGTTCGTTTGTTGCAAATGTATGGAAGTAGTAACTCGGCAGTGCCGGCACCGGTGATGAACATGAGAGGTGAATTTGTTCATCGTTGGCAACGCCCGGGGGATGAAAAATACACGAACGTTCCCGGAATGTTGGATGCGAAAAGTTACAAGAGAACAAGAACTCCATGGTGGAATGATAAGCCGTATGAATTTGCCGGGACGATTTGGAATATGTATGACAATTCTAATGTTCGTGTAGTTTCGGGAGATTATTTGAAATTGACGAGCTTGTCGTTGCGTTACGTTGTCCCGGAGAGAATTTGCCAGAAGATGTACATGAAGTCTGCTTATTTGAGTGTAAGTGGAACGAATCTATTTACCATTTGCAGCAAAAAACTAAAAGGGCAGGATCCCTCTCAATTCGGTTCTTCCGAGTTGATAAACATATCCGTTCGCCCAACTTATAGTCTTAGTTTGAATGTAACATTTTAATGAATGAAAAAGATGAAAAGATATTTAATCTTAATGCTTGGTGTGTTATTGTTTAATTCATGTGGGAAATTTTTGGAAGAATTTTCACAGGATTTGGCTTATGCGGAAAGTTGTGCCGATTTGGATGAAATCCTCATTGGAAATGGGTATATGGAGCAACCGGAGGGTTTTACGGAGGCAAGTATTTATGGTAATGGGTATTTCCCCTATATTCACGTGATGGATGATGATGTGATTATGACAGTATTTAAAAAAGACGGTAGTACGGATGTCATAAATGATATAGTTTCTTATAAGAATTTCTATGACTGGTCTGATCAGTTGACAATCAATCCGAAGACAGATGAGGAGTGGGAGGATAAGGATTGGGAAAAAATGTATAGTCATATAGCGTACTTGAACGTTATAATTGCTCATGTGGAAAAATTCTCCCATGACTCTGTTGAGATTCGGAATAGAGTGGAAGGAGAGGCTCGTTTTCTGCGAGGTGCTTATTACTATTTGTTAACAAATCTCTATGCGAATCCTTACGTGAAAGAATCAGCATCTAGTGATATGGGAGTTCCATTGAATCTTACAGAAGACATAGTAGATGAGTATTATAAAAGAAATTCTATGGAAGAATGTTATCGTGTAATTGTGGAAGATTTGAAAGTCGCTGCCGATAAGTTGAAGGGGGTTACACAACCTACTATCTATAGAGTGAACGAACTTGCCGCCCGGATATTATTGAGCAGGGTGTATTTGTATATGGGAGAATGGCAGTTGGCGTTGGATGAATGTCAAAAGGCGTTGGCTTTGGAGGGTGTGGAATTAATGGATTTAAAATCGTTTCCGGGAAGAGAGGAAGAGCGATACGTGTTGGATAATAAAAATTCGGAAATCGTCTTTACGCAAGGGTATAGTGCGACCAATACTTTTTATAATAATATGGCTTATTTTTGCATATGTACTTTTGGTGGCTCAGAAGATTTGATTTCTTTATATAATCGTTTTGAAGAACAACAAATAAAAGACTTGAGATTGGATGCTTTTTTTGAGGTTATAGGAGATGAGCAATACAAGATATCAAAAGTGGGGGAGAAAGTGTACGATTGTTTCGTGATCCGGAGTGCGGAGTTATATTTGAATAAGGCAGAAGCCGAAGCCATGTTAGATAAAGTGGAGGCAGTACAGACTATTAAAACGTTGTTGAACAATCGTTTTGAAGGTGGAATCCCCGATGTAGACGGTTTGAGTGGAAAAGATTTGGTTTCATTTATCCGGGATGAACGGCGTCGTGAACTTTGTTTTGAGGCTCACCGTTGGTTTGATCTGCGTAGGTATGCGGTGTCTCCGAAGTACCCGGAGAAAAAATCTATAAGACACACGGCTTATGACATAAAAGGTAAGTTGGAAGGGGATTACGTGTTAAAACCGTACGGTGAAGACCCGGCGTGGGTTTTACCTATCCCTGGTTACGAGATCGTGTACAATCAAGATAATTTGGTTGATAATCCCCAGCGAGTGGAAAGAGAATTGGAGTAACGGATCATAAAAAATAGTGATATGTGGAAAAGTTATTTATTATATGGTTTATGCGTCTTTACGTTATTGACTTCTTGTAACGAGGAAGATATTAAACTGGATGCAAGTACTGTCGTTGACTGGTTTGCCGTGCCGGATAGACCGGGAGAGTTGGGGCATTTACTTCATAAAATATATAAGGAAACAGGAGTTTCAATTTTCGTTAACGACACGTTGGGATACGTGGAAGATGGCATTGATGCTAACGGGGATCCGGTGAGATTTTATGAAACAGTAAGTGAAAAATATCTTCTTTATAGTTCAGTATCAAGAGATATTCGTTTCGTTTTATCGCAAGATACGGCAGCGATGTTAAAAGCGGTCAATACGATAGAGAAGTGGGTGTTACCGAATTTGCCTCCTTCTGGTAAATATCGGATAAAATCTTTGTTGTTAGTGGATAGCCTGTTAACGGAGGATTACGGCGGTGATACGATAAGAGAAGGGGGGAAAACGGCTTGGGTCTTCGAGGAATCGATAGAAACAACCCCGGTGGGTAAATTAGCTGATATAAAAAACATGGATGAACCCACGTTAAAATTTTGGGCGGGAATGGTGTTGAGTGCTAAAGTGTATAATTGGTTAAATAGTCATTGTTCGGATTCCTTAAAAGTATTTTATAAAATGACAAATTCGGATCTCCCCAAAAAAGCTCGAACGTTATATAATTTACATGCTTATGAATTTTATCGAATGATTGATACCGGGGAGGAAATTGATTGGAATGCGGACTGGTATTTCGGTGCGGAATTATGGGATCATTGGCGCATGGGATTCTTGGAATGGGGGGATACCGAGTGGTGTGAAATAGATCCTAAAGATAGTAACAGGTGGATCGTGCATCGAAAAGCTCTAGAGAAATCTTGTGATGCGATGAATTATATTGCTTCTGTTTATGCTTTTTCGGATGAAGAGTTCAAGAATCTTTTTACGGGTGTTGAGTATAGCGAAAAATGTATCCAAAGGCGTTTATACATGAAAAAGTTAGTTGATCTTTTCTGTAAAACAAATGGGATTATTTATCAATCTTTTCATTAGAAGGAGTTACGTAAATTAAGAAATAGGACAGAGGGAAACACGCGGTGCTACTACCGAAATTGATGAATACATGGTTACCGAGGCTAAGCGCATTCTTAATGCCTGCGCTG
>ENA-UEYF01000361-UEYF01000361.1-human-gut-metagenome-genome-assembly--contig:-NODE-361-length-47904-cov-5.786940_pt1 | contig 47904 bp, 47 predicted proteins | sample MGYA00242902_ERZ507920 | MGnify/ENA primary metagenome ERZ507920 (study PRJEB26167, sample SAMN06115402) | human gut metagenome | host: Homo sapiens | place: China:Jiangxi | collected 2016-07-05...
CTATGGCTGAAGTATAACGTGGATTCTTTAAGCGAACCTAAATTTGGTGTAAATAAAGTATGAACAATTCTCGTGTCGCGCGGGAAAAATATATGTAAAAAAGCGGCGCATTTTGCGTAAATTTCGCACGCGATCTTGCCGCGCGCTGCTCCTCCACATTCCGAAAGAGAGCGGCGGCACCATCGGATCAAGGGAGAAAATCATGCAGAAAAAACGAGTGCTCAGCCTGATTTTAGCGTTGAGCTGCACGGCGGCGCTGCTTGGCGGCTGTGCTGGCAGTGACACAAGTGACGACAATGCCGCCTCCGGCGAGCATGAGCTCATCACCATGAACGCGCCTTACCGCAATATGTCCCAGTTCTACGATCTGGTGCATGAAAAGTATCCGGAGATCAATCTCGAGATCATCCCCTACAACGGGGAAAACACCTCTTCCTAATACTGCGCGTTTGCCTTCACCTTGTCGGTCAGGCGCGCATAGGACTTTTTCCCCTGATTGAACACCTTGATGACCTCAATGCCGTTGATATACTCGATCATCGCGCCGCTCATCATCATTTCCTCGGTCGCCGTCTATCAGGGCGAAGCCTTCACCGCCATTGAGACGGCGCGGCTGCTGCAAAACTGCATGCTCATCGCCGGTATCGGCACGCTTTTGCAGCTCTACCCCATCTGGAAGATCGGCTCAGGTCTGCCGGTCGTCATGGTCATCAGCTTCACGTTCCTCGCCGCCTGTCTTGCGACGGCCTCGCAGGATTACGGCATCATGGTCGGTGCGATCATCGTCGGCGGCTGCTTTGAAGGCGTGCTGGGCCTGACGGCCAAGTACTGGCGCAAGATCATCTCCCCCATCGTCTCGGCCTGCGTGGTCGTCTCGATCGGTCTGAGCATTCTGAATGTCGGCGTTTCGTCGTTCGGCTCTTCGTCGGCGTATCCGCTCGGCTCGTGGCAGAATCTTCTCGTCGCCACCATCACGCTTGCCGCCGCGCTCTCTGGCGGCGTATTCGGCTGCTCGCCCATCACGTCGTTCAGCCAGAACGTCGGCCTCATTTCGATGACCCATGTCGTCAACCGCTTTACGATCATGTTCGGCGCGCTGGCGATGATCCTCGGCGGTCTGTTCCCGCCCACCGGCGCGTTCTTCACGACGCTGCCGGACTGCGTGCTCGGCGGCTGCACGGTCATCATGTTCGGCTCTATTATGATGTCCGGCGTGCGCATGATGCACGACGCGGGCATGGACCAACGCAACACGCTCATCGCTGCAACCTCCATCTGCCTCGGCGTCGGCGTCACGCAGGCCGACGGCTTTTTCAACGAGCTGCCGAGCTTCATCGGCGACATCTTCGCGGGCAATATGGTCGCGGGCGTGTTCGTCGTGGGCCTGATCCTCGATCTGTGTCTGCCGCGCGACCCCAGCCACTATACCAGCATGTGACCCAAATTTTTGGCATACAAAAAGGCTCCTGAGGAAATTCCTCAGGAGCCTTTTTTATATACAACTCAGTGCACCGGCGTCAGCACGCCGAAGCGGTCCTTGATGACATGGCGCGGGCAGACCACCGCGCACGCCCCGCAGCTCAGGCAGCGCGCCGCGTCGATCACAGCGTGGAACTGCTCAATATGAATGGCGTCTGCGGGACAATTCTTCACGCACAGGCCACAGCCGATGCAGCTCACATCGCACACCGTGCGCGCGCCGGTCTTCGTCGCCGCGTCGAAGCCCTTATCGAGATTCGAGCACAGCGGTTGAATGCGGTCGTCCAGCAAGCGCACTCGGATGATGCCGCGCGGGCACTTGCGCGCGCATGCGCCGCAACCGATGCACTTTTCGTCGTCGACCTCGGCACAGCCGAACTCGTTTAAGTGGATGGCGTCGAAGCGGCAGGCGTTGACGCACGCCTCACAGCCGATGCAGCCGTACGCGCACAGGAGCGCGCCGTCCTCATCCTTTTTTGCGCGGCAGCCGCCGCTGCAATAGACCGTCGCCACGCGGGGCGGGAATTTGCGTTTGATTGCCATTGCGTCTCCTCCCCTGTTCCATTCTGATATTGCCGCCCTCCGCGGCACAAAATTCCTCTGCTTACGCCCGATAGCCGAGCGCCGTTGAGATCTGCGCCGCCGCGGCGCAGGTCAAGTCAATATCGCGCTGGAAATCCGGCGAACGCGCACTGTCGAACATGCCGACAAAGCCGACGGCGTAGCGCACCGCGCCGGAACTGTCGCGCACGGGCGCGGAGGGCGAGCACAGGCCGAAGCGGTACTCGCCCTCCTCCACGGCATAGCCGTTTTCACGCGCGGCCTGCATCACACGGAAGAGCTCCTCCCACGTGACGAGGGTCTTGGGCGTATAGGGCTCCAATGTGCGGCGCGACAGGACGCGCTTCGCCTCGTGGCCGGCCATCGCGGATAGAAACACCTTGCCCTGCGAGGTGTAGTGCAGCGGCAGACGCGTCCCGACCTCCGACACGACGCGCAGTCCCGCGCGGGACTGCACCTGTTCGATGGTGATGACCTCTGACCGATTCAACATCGAGAGGAACACCGACTGCCCTGTCACGCTTGCCAAATGCTGCAAATGCGGCTTTGCCAGGTCTGAAACGCTCCAGCTCGCGCCCACAGCACAGCCGTATTCAAAGAGCCGCACGCCGAGGCAGTAGCGCCCGTCGCTCTGCCGGTCCACGACCGCGCTCTCGCGCATCGTACTCAAAAGACCGTGGATCGTGCTCTTCAGCCAGCCGGTCTGCTCGCTCAGCGCGGCCAGCGTGAGCGGCTGGTGCGCCTCCATCAGCAGGTCGAGCAGCCGCAGCGCCTTGGCAACGGACCGTACGGGACCGTTTTCATGGGACATCGCCTTCCCTCCTCTCGATTCGTCATTGCCGGATGAGCCGCCGTCATTTTCTTGATGACAGTATCGCGCAGATTCAAACAAAAGAAAAGGGCAATTTCCGCAAATCGCACAAATTCCATCAGCTAGACTATCGATTTTCCGTCAAAAAGCCCGCCGTCGCATCTGCGACGGCGGGCCTTGCATTTTCAGTTACTTCTCTTCGCCGTGGATGATATCGCCGAAGTAGGTGCCGCGGACGATCTCCTCCACATCCTCTCCCTCGTGTCCTCTGAGGATCTCAAGGAGCTTGCTGTGCGCGGCGACGAGCTCGTCGCCTCTGCCGCTCGTGATCATCGTGCTGACGGTCTCGTAGCGGACGGCGTGCGTCAGCGTGCGCACGACGCGGCTGATCTTGTCGGCCAGCGGATTTTTGCCCATCTGCGAGATCAGGTCGTGGAACTCGTTGTCCACGGCGAAGAAGCGGTCGACCTCGTTGTCACCGCTGTGGACGATCTCTTTCATCTGTTCGAGCATCGCCTCGAGCGCATGGCCATCCTCCTCGTCATACTTCTGGCTGGCAAGGCGCATGATGCCGGTCTCGACCATCTCACGCAGCTCCATCAGATTGTCGAAGGAATCCTGATTCAGGATGATGCCGTAGATCATCGGATCGATCATGCTCTCCTGGAAGCCGCTGCAAACAAAGGTCCCCTCTGAACGCTTGCTCTCCAGCACGCCGAGGTAGGAGAGGATTTTGATGGCCTCACGTACGGAACTGCGGGCAACGCCCATCGACGCGGCCAGTTCCGGCTCGGGCGGGATGCGGTCGCCGGGCTTGAGCTCTTTATTGCGCATGGCGTCTGTCAGGCAGTTGATGACACTCTGCACCACAGACTCTTTTTTCAAATTTTTCACATATCTGGGCGTATCGTTCATAATTTTCTCCTTTTATGCCTGACAATATGATTCCTATATATAACATAATACAAAGTTGAGGTTTCGTCAATGAAAACCGTCTTTCATAAAAGCGGCGGGCGGCAGATGTACCAGTCCGCCGCCCGCTCATTCAGGAAGGAATCAACGGCAAGCTGCCGTTTTTTGCAGGAATTCATATGGGCGCAGGCTGCGCGAGCCGCTTTGCGTCGTTTGCCGCGGCACAGCGCCGCACGGCTTTTTTTACCGGCCGAGGTAGATGGACTGCTTGGCCAGCACGAGCTGGAGCATCAGGTCGTTGCAGGGCGTGGGAATGCCGTGCTCACGGCCGAGGCGGCAGACAGCGCCGGTGATGATACGGATCTCGGTCTCGCGGTGATGCGTGACGTCCTGCACCATGGAGCTGATGGTCTCATCAGTCATGCGAGAGACCTCGTAGGCGTGCTCCAGCTCGGCGTCATGGTCGAGCGTGCAGCCGCAGGCGTTCGCCACGACGATAGCCTCTTCGACCAGCATGCGGGCCGCCTCGTGGGCGTACTGGTTGCCGTCGACAAAGCCGTTCTTGGTCTCGAGCAGGGCGCTCATGCCGTTGATGGCGACGTTCGCCAGCAGCTTGTGCCAGATGGCGTTCATCACGTTCTCGTGGACCTGAACCTCAAGGCCAGCCTCGCGCAGAGCATTGGCCATTTCTTCAACCCTTGCCATGGGGGCCTTCAGGGAACCCATGTTCGTCACGCCGGTGCCAGTGTGCTTGACATGGCCGGGAGCCACGGGCGTGGAGCCAAACGCAGTGTTGCCGATGATGATCTGCTCTTCGGGCACGACCTTGGCGATCTCATCGTAGTTGCCAAGGCCGTTCTGCAGGCAGAGGACCATGGTGTGCTTGTCGATCATCGGCAGCGCATTGCGCACAGCCGCTTCAAGATACTGATAGTGGACGAACACGATCAGAAGATCCACAACGCCGATCTCCTTGGGGTCGGTCGTCGCCATGGCGGGATGGAAGACGACGGTCTCGCCGGTGCCCGTGCCGGGCACGCACTCGTCTACGAGAATGCCGTTTTTCTTGATGGACTCGATAACCGGAGCATAGGTATCCAGCACGCAGACCTCATGCTCGCGGGACAGATAGCTTGCATAGCAGCTGCCGATCGCGCCGCAGCCGACAAATCCGATTTTCATGGTAAATAACCTCCTGTATCAGATAATTCTATGATGAATGTTATTTAACTGGTTTTTCTCAGCCCTTGACGAGCGTCTCGGCGATCTCGGTGATGTTCTCGACCGTCACGCCGTTCATGGCGAGCAGGCGCTCATAGGGCGCGGACTGGCCGAACTGGTCCTGAATGCCGACTCTCTTGACGATGCCCTTGCCCATCTCGGCGGCGACCTCGCACACGGCGGAGCCGAGGCCGTTGAGGATGTTGTGGTCCTCGACCGTGATGATCTTGCCGACCTCGTTGATCGCGGCGGTCACAGCCTCCACGTCGAGCGGCTTGATGGTGTGCATGTCGAGCACGCGGGCGGAAACGCCCTTGCCCTCGAGCACCTTGGCGGCCTCGATCGCGAGACGAACGGTATCGCCGTTGGCGATGATAACGACGTCCTTACCGTCCTGGATCTGATGAGCTTTGCCGATGGTAAACTCCACATCCTCGTCGTAGATCTGGGGGATGGCGTCACGGGTGAAGCGCAGATACACGGGGCCGTAGACCTCAGCGGCCTGACGGACGAGCTTGCGGGCGGAGTTGTAGTCCGCGGGCATGATGACGGTCATGTTGGGGATGGTGCGCAGAACGCCCATATCCTCAATGGCCTGATGGGAAGCGCCGTCGTTGGCGGGGGTCACGCCGCCGTGGGAGCAGGCGATCTTTACGTTCAGGTTGGGGTAGCAGATCTCCTGGCGAATCATTTCGCACATACGGAGGGAACCGAACACGGCATAGGTGACGACAAAGGGGATCTTGCCGCAGGTGGCAAGGCCCGCGGCAACGCCCGCGCCGTTCTGCTCGGCGATGCCGACGTTGATGTACTGGTCCGGCAGCTCCTTGCGGAATTCGCCGGTCTTGCAGCTCTTGCCGATATCAATATCAACGACCAGAATGTCGGGATTCTCCTTGCCGAGCGCGACGATCTCCTTGCCGAAGCCCTCGCGAGTGGCGATCATTTTTTTCTCACTCATTGCTCTTCCCTCCTCGCTTAATCGATCAGCTGGGCCTTGAGCTCAGCCATGGCCTGCGCGTACTGCTCATCATTCGGGGCAACGCCGTGCCAGCCGCACTGGTTTTCCATAAAGGAAACACCCTTGCCCTTGACGGTGTGGGCATACAGGCACTTGGGCTTGCCGTTCTTGGAGGCGTAGCACTTGTCGATGCACGCGACGATCTCTTCCATGCTATGGCCGTCGAGCTCGAGCGTCTCCCAGCCGAAGGCCTTGAACTTTTCGCCCAGGTCACCGTTGGGCATGATCTCGTCGCAGGTGCCGTCGAGCTGCAGGTTGTTGTAGTCGACAAAGACGATCAGGTTGTCGAGGCCGTACTTGTGCGCCGTGTTGGCAGCCTCCCAGATCTCGCCCTCCTGCGCTTCGCCGTCGCCGACGACGCAGAAGACCTTGTAGTCCTTGTGGTCCATCTTGCCCGCCATGGCCATACCGACCGCGCAGGCAAGGCCCTGACCGAGCGAGCCCGTAGAGATATCAATGCCGGGGCAGCGGTTCATCGAGGGGTGGCCCTGGAGCATCGAGCCCTCCTTGCGCAGGGTGTCGAGCTCAGACTCAGGGAAAAAGCCAACGCTTGCAAGGCAGGCATACTGGATGGGGCACACATGACCCTTGGAGAGCACCATGCGGTCGCGGTCCGGCCAGCGGGGATCCTTCGGGTCGATGTTCATGTACTTAAAATAGCAGGCAGTGACAAAGTCCGCCGCGGAAAGCGAGCCGCCCGGATGACCGGACTGCGCCTTGTAGATCATGTCAATGACCTTCATGCGCATCTGCGTGGCGGTGTTTTTCAGTTCCTTGATGGAAATATCCTTCACAAAAATCACCTCATGAATAAGTTTGGTTCTGTGTTTTCTTTATACTATGTCGGACAAATGACAATTACAGTATAGCGCTTTGTCTGACAAAGTCAAGTCCTTTTTAAAATTTTCTTTTTTATGATTTTTTCTCCCGTTTTTCTGCCGTTTTGTACAAAAAAGCTCCGGACATAGCGGTCCGAAGCTTTTTTGCATAGAGAGGTCAACCCACGAACATCAAAGAGAGATCGGGAATATATGTGATGAGGAGGAGCACCACAAGTTCTGCAAGCAGGCATGGGATGATGCCCTTTGTGATCTCTTCGATCTTGATATCGCCAATGCCGCACGCGACATACAGGTTGACACCGACAGGCGGGGTGAACAGGCCGATGGCCAGGTTCACGATCATTACGGTGCCGAGGTGGATGGGGTCAATGCCCAGCTGCAGCGCGACCGGCGCAAACAGCGGCGTGAAGATGTAGAGCGCGGAGGTGGAATCGAGGAAGCAGCCCGCGATCAGCAGCACGATGTTGACGATGATGAAGAAGATGACGGTGCTGCCGCCGGTGATGTTCAGCATGAAGTCCTTGATGGCAAGGTCAAGTCTTGCGCGGGTCAGAACATAGCCGAACAGCGTTGCGCCCATGGTGATGAACATGACGGTGGCGGTGGTGGAGCAGGAATCGACAAGGATGTCCTTCATCTTCTTGAAGTCGATCTCATGGTAGATGAACACACCCACGATCAAACCGTAGAACACGGAGACCGCGGCGGCTTCCGTCGGGGTGAACACGCTGCCGTAGATACCGCCAAGGATGATGACGGGCATCAGAAGGCCCCAGAAGGCGTCCTTGAACGCAGCCAGGCGCTCCTTGCCGCTGGCCTTGGGCAGGACCTTGAGGTCCATCCTGCGGCCCATGAGCATGGCGGCCACGATCAGGCCGAGCCCCATCAGAAGGCCGGGTACAACACCGGCGACGAACAGATCCGTGATGGAGGCGTCCGCGATGGAGCCGTACACAACGAAGGTGATGGACGGCGGGATGACGACGCCGATCGCGCCGCCCGCGGCCATCAGCGCGCAGGAAAACGAAGCGGGATAGCCGGCCTTGACGAGCGCCGGGATCATGATGAGGCCCAGAGCCGCGACCGTTGCCGGACCCGAACCGGAAATAGCAGCGAAGAAGCAGGAGACGACCACGCAGACCATCGCCATGCCGCCGCGGATGTGACCGAGGCACTTTTCCGCCAGATTGATGAGGCGGCCGGAGATACCGGCCTTCTCCATCACGTTGCCGGACAGGATGAAAAACGGGATGGCCAGCAGGACAAACTTACTGCTCGCCGAAGAGCACAGACGGGGCAGAACGCTCATGATGGCCTCGAGCGGCTTGCCTGCACCCTGCACAAGGATCGCGCTCACGCTGGACATACCGAGGCAGACCGCGATAGGTGCGCCGAGCGCCAGCAGCAATACAAAAACACCCAGTAAAACGATACCTACCATTTATTTGTCCTCCTCTGCCTTGAATTCCTTATACATCTGCACCATGGTCTGCAAAAAAGCCATCATGGCAAACGCTGCGCCGACGGGGACAAACGAACCGTAGATCCACTCGGGCCACTGCATCGTGGCGGTCTCCTGACCCATCTGATACTGGCTGATGACCATCTGGATGCCAAAAATGACAATCAGGAGGCAGAACAGCGCGGAAATGGCATACATGACCACGCTGATGATCAGGCGTGCGCGGGGGCTGACATGGTCGGTGACGATAGACAGGCCCAGATGCGCCTTGCGGCGGGCGGCGACGGCTGTACCCATGAAGCTCATCAGAACGAACAGATACGTGGACATCTCATCGGAAACTGCCAGCGAATTGCCGAATACATAGCGGGCGATCACATTGACGAAGACCAGCACTGCCATGATGGAGACGCAAACACAGGCTACCAATTTTTCGATCTTGCTTAACATGTCTTCCCCTCCTTAATTGATGCCGAAGGCCGCGCAGGCTTCCTCGCCGTAGCTCTGCTTCAGCTCAGCCGTCACGCCGGCGACCGCTTCCTTGAAGGCCTGGAGCTGATCCTCGGTCAGGATATCGACCTGCATACCTTCTTCCTGGAAGCCCTTGATGAGCTCATCCTCTTCCGCCTCAAGGCGGTCACGGCCCCACTCGCAGGACTCCGTGGCGCACTGCTGGAGAAGCTCTTTCGTGTTGTCCTTCAGGTTCTCCCAGACCTTTGTGTTGGCGACGAAGAGGTCGTTTTCGTAGCTGTAGTTCCAGATGGTCATGTAATCCTGAATTTCATCCATCTTGGCAGACTTCGTCACCGAGCAGCCGTTCTCCTGCCCGTCGATGGTGCCCTGCTGGATGGCAGTGAAGACCTCGCTCCAGCTCATGGCCGTCGGGCTGGCGCCCAGCGCCTTGAAAACACCCATGTACACCGCGGAGCCGGGGACACGAATTTTAAGGCCCTTCAGGTCCTCCGGCGTGGTGACGGCGTGCTTGCTGTTCGTCAGCTGACGGAAGCCGTTGTGGAACGAGCCAAGGTACGTGATGCCCTTGTTCGCCAGCATCTCAGCGTAATACTCGCCGCCGGTGGTATCGATGACCTCGCGCGCCTGCTGATAGGACGTAAACGACCACGGCAGCGTTGCGACCGAGAGCTTCGGCTCCAGATTTGCGAGCACGCACGTTGCGTAAGCACCCAGATCCGAGCCGCCCACGGCGATGTACTCAACACCCTTGGTGCTGTTGCCACCCGCCAGTGTATCGTTTGAGAACACGTCGATCACGATGTTCCCGCCCGAGCGCTCAGACACAAGGTCGGCAAAGTGACGCGCTACCAGCGAGTCGATCTGCGTATCCGTTCCGTTGACTGCCATGGAGAGGTTGATCTTTTGATATTCGCCGCTCTCCCCATCGTTTGTTCCTTTACTGCCACAGCCGGCCAGGCTTGTGATCAGCATGGCCCCTACCAGCGCAGCTATGATTAGTCTCCCATGTTTCATACACAGTTACCTCCAGCGATCGTTAAGTCTTTGTCATTTGTCCTATGTCTGATAAAGATTGAGGTCATTATATCTATCAAAACTACTAAAGTCAAGGTTCAATCCTATTTCTGGCGTTTCTGACAAAAAGAACCAATTATTTTATTGATTTGGTCAATTCTGTGTTAAAATTGTGTCAATCCGTCATTTTTTTAACGATTTGGCGGAAAGATGTCTTTTTGTTGCAAATACCAGAAAACGCCCCCCGTCTGCTTGACGAAGGGGCGTTTGTTTTTTATTCTGCTCGTCGATCCAGCCGTTTCGGTAGGATAATTCCATACGATCCAACAGAAGCTCATATAACAGCTTCGCATCAGAAGAAATACCATCAAAATGACTGTCGGTAATTAACAATTTGGGGATACGGAAAAAAGCGTATTGTTCACCAGTGTGTCCGTAGTAATAGGGCAAATTTAGCGGTAGCCTCATGTCTTTTATCACTTCCCTGATATATAAAATGGCACTCAACTAAGATACCTTTTGCCTTTCGTATTGATCTCTATGGGCAAACTAACTTGTGCATCGTCACGTTTCGTCCACAGCAGATTTTGATTCTCAATAATCGCTGATAACTAAGGCGTGAGCTTGCTTCTAGCTAAAAAACGACATATCAAGGCTTGTCCAACCTTGCTACGGCGTTTTAGGTGTAATCATAGAGGATGTTAAATTATTTTAGAATTGCTAAAAGCCGCATGGTTGCGGCATTTTCTGGTTGTGCATATATCAATGGCTCGACGGGTCCTGATGGACCTTGAGGAGAACAGGGCATCCAAGGCGAGAAAGGCGACACCGGCGAAACGCCGGTCATCGCCGTCGCGGAGGACACCCCACTGAGCTACAAGCTGCACTTCCAAACCAGCGAGCCGGAGTTGACGACGCCTAATCTATTCGCGCCGTTCACCGAGTACCATGTCGACCTCTCCGCGGCAGACAGCACGCTGAATATTCCGCTCAAGGACCTGATTTTGACCTATCAACGCGCGTCGGCCAGCGCGCTGCGCATCAGCATCGCGCCGAAGAACACCGCCGCGCCCGTTTTGGTCGACCTGCGCAGAACGACCATCTACGACGGCAGCACGATCGAGACACAGACGCTCAACGGCAGCAGCATTTCCACAAGCATTGCGATCGACGGCACCGTGTACACAAACTCGCAGGAGACGCACAACATGCGCATCCGCCAGCAGGATACCGTCACGAAGCTCTGGTCGATGTGTGAGATCAATTCGTTCCTTTCCGCGGGCGGCGCACGCTGCTCCATCCGCATCCAGTGGAGCGAGTACGACGTGGCCTACGCCGCGCCGACGGTGTAACCACACCGATACCATATAAAGATACCGTCCGCATTCCGGAAAGATATCCGGAATGCGGACGGTATTCACGATTTGATCTGAATTGTTTCTCCGTCATACACGCCTTGCAGGCATTCGCCGTTTCCGATGTGGTAGGCATAAAAGTCCTTCTTCGGACGCGCATAGGCCTCCATGATCGCCATGATGACGCCGCCATGGACGACGAATCCCACGCGAGAGCCGTCCGGCACATTTTTGATCGTCTCCGCAAACGCCTCGCAGCAACGCGTTTTGAAGTCCGTTACGCTCTCACCCTCGGGGATGGGCGTCAGGCACATCGCATCGACCCACGCCTGATAGGCGGGGTCGCCCGAAAGCTTGTCGGCGGACTTCCCCTCAAAGCGGCCAAAATCCGTCTCAATCAAGCCGTCCACGACGGTATAGGGCATCTTCGGAAAAAGAATGTCCGCCGTCTGCCGCGTGCGCAGCATGGGGCTGACAAAAAGCCGATCGACTGAAAGTCCCCACTTTTGCAGCGCTTTGACCTGTGCGATGCCCGCCTCGCACAGCGGCTCGTCCGTGCGGCCGATGTAGCGGCGGCGGAGGTTGCCCTCTGTCGCGCCGTGGCGGATGAAGAAAATGTCGATCACAGCAGCCCTCCGATCCAGACGCCGATCAGGCCGCAGAGCTCGCAGAGCTGCAAAAAGAAGCCCGACGTGTCCCCTGTCACGCCGCCAAACTGTGCCAGCGCGAATCTGCGATACTTGAGCGCGGAAACTACCGCAAACGCCGCCGCCATCCCGCCAGCCGTGGGAGACATCCAGACCATCCCCGCCGCGGCGGCGAGGCCGACGAGCGTGAGCGCGACTGTCGCCGTGCGGCGCTGGACGCCGCTTGTGAAGGCGCAGAGCATGCCGGACTTTCGCGCGTTCGGCAGATTCACCGCGCACAGGCCCGACAGCGCGCGAGAGAGCACGAACAGCGGGCAAATCAGCAAAATATGCCCCGCGGCGAACACCTCGTAGGCAAAGCCCGCGTAGGCGAGCAGGTACACGCCGCCGTAAATGACCGCGAACGCGCCGCAGTTGGCGTCTTTCATGATCGCGAGCTTTTTCTCGCGCGTCTGGTGCGATGAGAGCGCGTCCACCGTGTCGAGATAGCCGTCCAGATGGATGCCGCCTGTCACTAAAATCGGCAGGCACGCCGCGATTGCCGCGAACAGCACGCCGCTCATGCCCGTCGCCTGCGCAAGTACAGCCCACAACCAGAGCGCCGCGCCGCAGAGAACACCCACCGCGGGGAAAAAGCAGATCGCGTAGCGCATATTTTTTTCGCTCCAATCAAGCTGCGGAACGGGCACCGCGCTGTACGTCGACAGCGCGATCAAAAGCGATTCAAATAATCTCATCGAGGTCTCCCTTTTCGGCAAACGGCGCGCCGTCTTTCATTGCGACCGCCGCCGCGGCTCGGTCGTACAGTCTTTGATTCAGGCCGTTCAGCGCGCGGATGTAAGCCACCGTCTCGCCGTCGTAGCCGTCGGCGCGCAGGCCTGTGATCGTCACGGCGACAAGCAGACGACAGCGCGAGCACAGCGCTTCGATGTCCGCGTACACGCTTGCTTCATCCCCGCCGCGCTCGAACATCGCGTTTGCCAGCAGATTCGACACATCCTCAAGCAGCACGACGCCGTCCCTTCCGACCGCCGCCGCGCCGACCTGATATGGGCATTCGAGCGTCGTAAATTGCAGGTCCTTTCGCTGCTCGCGGTGCTTTTCGATGCGCTGCAAATTTTCCTCCGAGCAGGGGCGCATCGTGGCGATGTAATAGCGCTCGCCTATCGTGCGCGCGACGATGCGCTCGGCATAACGGCTCTTGCCGCTGCCGTTTCCACCGGAGATCATGATCAGCGTTCCCATGCGCGTTCCCTTCTCTCAGGGCGTGAACTGGTCGCCCCGGCGAATTTCGTCCAGATAGTCGTCGTTGATGCCCGCCTCATCAAAGGTCGCCATGTCGTTGATGACAGCGCACGCAGCGTCGAGCACCTGAAAGGCGAGCGGACAGCCGCTCCCCTCGCCCAATCGCATGCCGAGGTCAAACAGCGGGCGCAGGTCCATCGCCTCCATCGCGAGGCGGTAGCCGATCTCAAACGAGGCGTGGCTCGGCACCAGGTAGCCGTGCACATTCGGACACAGCCTGACGGCGCACAGCGCCGCCGCGGCGGAAATGAGGCCGTCGATGACCGCCGGCCGGCGTGCCGCCGCCGCGCCCAAAAATGCGCCGCACATCGCCGCGAGGTCAAAGCCGCCGACCTTGGAAAGGACGCCGACAACGTCGTCCCTGTCCGGCCGATTTACCTCAATGGCGGTGCGGATGACCGCTTTCTTTTTGCGAAAGCTCTCCTCCGTGATACCGCCGCCGCGGCCCGTCACGGCCTCGACGTCCGCTCCCAGCAGCACGGCCAGCACCGCCGAAGAGGTCGTCGTGTTGCCGATGCCCATTTCGCCGACACCGATCACGTCCGCGTCGACCGTCCTCGCGATCTCTGCGCCGGTCAGGATGGCCTGTAAGGCTTGCTCCCGCGTCATCGCGGGGCCGGTGCAGATATTTTGCGTGCCGTAGGCGATCTTGCGGTTCAAAACGGCGCTCTCGTAAATATCGGCATTCACGCCGACATCGCACGCGGTCAAGCCGCAGCCAAAGTGCTTTGCCAGCACCGCAGCTCCCGTCTTGCCCCGCATCAGGTTGATGGTCTGCTGCTTCGTCACGGACTGCGGCGCGCTGGAAACGCCCTCGTCCACCACGCCGTTGTCCGCAGCGAAGACGAGCAGCTGCTTTTTATTGAGCGCATTGTGCACCCGCCCTGTGATCCCCGCAAGCTGGATGGAGATCTCTTCGAGCCGCCCGAGGCTGCCGGGGGGCTTGGCAAGCCGCGCCTGATACGCTTCCGCCGCCGTCATCGCGCTGCGATCAAGCGGCAAAACTTCGCGCACAAGCGCGTCTAATTCCTTCTGCATGGCTCTCCCCTCCTTAAAATTCGACGCCGCGCCGCGCCGCGATTCCTCGGTCAAACGGGTGCTTGCGCTTGCGCATCTCCGTCACATAGTCGGCGGCGTCCAGCAAATGCTGCGACGGGTTTCGCCCCGTCAGCACCACTTCGAGCGTTTCTGGCCTGCGGCGCAGAAAGTCGATCAGCGTTGCCTCTTCGATCAAGCCGTGGTTGCAGGCAGCGACCGCCTCATCGAGCACGAGCAAATCAACGCCCTCCACGCTCTTTCGCATCACGTCTCCCAGCAGCGCGGAGTAGGCCTGCCGCGCCGCCGCTTTCGTCTGCCCGTCCATCGACTTGAAAAAGCCGAAGTTCTGCTCACAGCACGCGACCTCGACATTTTGCAGCGCGCGCAGGACGTTCAGTTCCGACGAGCTGCCGTCCTTCAAAAACTGCGCAAACAGCACGCGCTTTCCAGCGCCCGCCGCGCGGACGCTCAGTCCGACCGCCGCGGTCGTCTTGCCCTTGCCGTCGCCGCAGTACAGATGAATCATCCCCTGCATGCTCACACCTCCCGATTCAAAATGCGGTAGATGAGCGGCATGTCGAGCCCTGCGCGCACCGCGTCTGCCAGCAGATCATACTGCCGCTCCTTGTAGGCCTTCGCGTCAAAGCTGCCGAGCGATTCAAAGGAAACACCCTTTTTCGTGCACAGCGCTTTTAAGATCGTGTCGGCGACCCCTTGTTCATCGAAAATACCGTGGACATAGCTGCCGTAGACATTGCCTGCGCTGATGAGCGCGCCGCGCGCTTCTTCGCTGCGGCCCATGTGGATCTCGTAGCCCGCGTAGCGCTTGCCGTTCAACTCAGAGAGCACCCCCTCGACGCCGGAGAAGACGCCGTTTGTCTGCGTCTGCACCTTTTCGCCCTGAAATACTGTTTCGAGCGGCAGAAGGCCCATGCCGTCGATCTCCGTCACGCCCGCGGCCTCGACCTGTTCGGGGTCGGAAATGTGCCGCCCCAGCATCTGATAGCCGCCGCAGACGCCGAAAACCAGCGTGCCGCCGCTCGCGGCCTTTTGGATCGACGCCTCCAGCCCGCTCTGGCGGAGCCATTGGAGGTCGGCGATCGTACTCTTCGTGCCGGGAATCACGATCATATCCGGCGCGCGCAGGTCCCGCGCCCGCTCCACATAGCGGAGCGAGACATTCTCGTAGCGCTCAAACGGCGAAAAATCCGTAAAGTTCGAAATGCGCGGCAGGCGGATGACCGCAATGTCGATGAGCCGCGGCTCCTTATCCCGCCCGAAGCGTTCGCTCAAGCTATCCTCGTCGTCGATGTCGACATGGAGGTATGGCACAACGCCCGCCACGGGTACGCCGCAGAGCTCCTCAAGCGTTTTGAGCCCCGGTTCCAGAATGGCGCGGTCACCGCGGAATTTGTTGACAACAACGCCCTTGATGCGCCTTCTGTCCTCTTCACTTTGCAGCGCGACCGTGCCGTAGAGCTGGGCGAACACGCCGCCGCGGTCGATGTCGCCCACCAGCAGCACCGGCGCATCTACCATGCGGGCAAGACCCATGTTGACGATGTCGTTTTCCTGCAAATTGATTTCCGCGGGGCTGCCCGCGCCCTCGATGACGATGATGTCGTACTCGCGTGCCAAGCTCTCATAGGCCTCCATCACCGCAGGGATAAAGTCGCGCTTTCTGCGATAGTATTCCATCGCGGGCATATTGCCCTGTACGCGTCCGTTCACGATGACCTGACTGCCGACGTCCGTCGTCGGCTTCAGTAAAATCGGATTCATGCGCACATCCGGCTCGATGCCCGCGGCCTCAGCCTGCACCACCTGCGCGCGCCCCATCTCGCCGCCATCTTTCGTGATGAACGAGTTGAGCGCCATATTCTGGCTCTTGAACGGGGCAACGCGATAGCCGTCCTGCTTCAAAACGCGGCAGAGCCCCGCGGCCAGCAGACTCTTGCCCGCGTTGGACATCGTCCCCTGGATCATGATAGTTTTTGCCATGCGCTCACTCCTTTCCCACGCTTCTGATTGCCGCGATAAGCTGTTCGTTTTCCTCGTACTGCCGGACCGCGACGCGATACCAGCCGGATGTCAGGCCCTCGAAATTTGCGCAGTCGCGGATCGCGACGCCGCGCGCTCGCAGCTGTTCCGTCAAGCCCACATCGCCACGGAATAAGATGTAATTCACCTGCGATGGGCACACCCGAAAGCCGAATTTCCTCAGTTTTTCCTCGAGCCACGGGCGCTCCGCGCGGATGATGGTTCGGTTTTTCTCCAGAAACTCCGCATCGCCCAGCGCGGCGACGCCCGCCGCCTGTGCAAGCGTCGAGACATTCCACGGCGGCACCGCCGCCGACATCTTCCGCAGCAATGCCTCGTCCGCGCTCAGGCCGTACCCCAGCCGCAGCCCCGCCATGCCAAAGCTCTTCGTAAAGGCCTTGAGGATAAAAAGCTGCGGGAAGTCAGATAGGGACGGCGTCAGATCAACGCCGCCGTCCGACAGGCTCAAAAAGCACTCATCGACAAAAAGCGCGATATTTTTCTCGCGGCAGATGCGCAGAATTTCTTCCAGCAAATCGTCCGCAATGAGCCGTCCCGTCGGGTTGTTCGGGTTGCAGAGGAACAGCGCGGCGAGCTCCTCGTGCGCAAGGATCGGCAAAAAGTTCTCCCGCAAGTCAAAGTTTTCCTCTTGCTTGAGCGCAAAGCGCACGATCTCGCAGCCTGTCCGCCGCAAGGCGAGCGAATACTCCGAAAACGTCGGTGCGAGCTCCATCGCGCGCTTGGGCCGCACGGCCCCGCAGTAGGCATAGATCAGCTCGGACGCGCCATTGCCGCAGAGGACAAAGTTCTTCGGCACCCCCTCATATTCCGAGATCGTCTGTACGAGTGTCCGGCAGTAGGGGTCTGGGTAGCGGTAGAGCTCGGGCAGCGCGCGTTCGATTGCGTCGGTCACGCTTCTCGGCGTGCCGAGCGGGCTCACATTCGCCGAAAAGTCGAGCGCAATGCCGCCGTAGATATCTCCGCCGTGGCGGTTTTCCGTTTGATAAAGCATTCTCTTCCCTCACAGCGAAAAAATCAGCAGCCGGACCGCGCAGCCAAGCAGCAGCGCCAGAAGCGTCGTGCCGTACATCAGCCGGCAGGCGCGCGGGATATCCTCATGCTCGATCTGCCGCAGTGCGTCGCCGATGTACTCCTTTTTGTGCAGCACGCCGTGATACCACGCGTCGCCCGCAAGGCGCACATCCAAAAGGCCCGCGCAGACCGACTCCGTCTGTGCGGAGTTCGGGCTCGCGTGCTTGTAGCGGTCGCGGCGGAATATCTTCCAGCCGTTTTTCACGTCCATGCGCAGAAGTCCGCCCGCCGCGAGCATCAGCAATGCAGAGATGCGCGCAGGCAGATAGTTCGCAATATCATCCGCCTTCGCAGGCACAAGGCCGATGTCCTTATACGGCGGCTCGACGTAGCCGAGCATCGAGTCCATCGTATTCACAGCCTTGTAGAAAAAGCCCAGCGGCGCGCCGCCGATGGCAAGATACAGCAGTGGTGCGACCACGCCGTCTGACGTGTTCTCCGCCACGGTCTCGACCGCGGCGCGCGTCACGCCCGCATCGTCGAGCGCCGCCGTGTCGCGTCCCACGATCATCGAAACGGCGCGGCGCGCGGATTCGATGCTGCCGTGCTCGAGTTCGTGATACACCTTCATACTCTCATCCCGCAGCGACTTTGCCGCCAAGATCTGCCAGCACATGACGCTCTCGACCGCGAGGCGCAGCCACGGGCTCACCCTGCCGCACAAACACAGAAGCAGCGTGGGCACCGCCGCCGCAAGAAACGAGACGATCCCCCACAGCACCGCGCCCGCCGCGCGCTCGCCGCGCGGCGTTTTGGGGAAAATCCTCCGCAGGACGCACTCCAGCGTGCTGATCGTCTTCCCGATCAGCACGACCGGATGCGGCAGACTGTGCGGATCGCCCAGAACGCAGTCGATGCCAAAGCCGATGAGAAGCGGCAAAACGAGGCAAATCATGGTTTCTCCTCCGACTGCATCGTGAAGATATACACGGGGTTCTGCCCCGTCATCAGGTGATACGGCCCCGCCTTTTTGCCGCGGGCGATCTGGACGGAGACGGCCTCCGCCTCGGTAAAGGCAAAATCCTTCATGCACGCCGTCAGCTCGGCGATGCTCTCAAGCGAGACGGCCGTCGCCACGATGCGGACGTGTGGATTTTTGGCAAGCAGCATCGACAGAATATCACGCAAGTTGCCCGCGCTGCCGCCAATAAAGACGTGCGTCGGTGCAGGCAGATCGCGGCACGCCTCCGGCGCAGTGCCGGAAACGACCGTCAGGTTCTCCACATGGAACGCCGCTTGATTCTTTTTCAACAGCTCGACCGCGTCGTCTCTGCGCTCAACGGCGTAGACATGACCGTGCTTCGCCTGAAGCGCCATCTCGATGGCGACCGAACCCGTTCCCGCGCCGATATCATAGCAGACGGCGCGCTCGGTCAGGCGGAGCTTCGAGAGCGCGACGGCGCGCACCTCGCTCTTGGTCATCGGCACAACGCCGCCCTCGCCCGCGCCGCGCAAAAACGCCTCGTCCGGCAGTCCGTGCGTCACGATGGCATCGGGATGGACGTTTTCGATCAGCACGGCGCTCAAGGGCGCAAAGGCCTTACGTTGCAGCTCCTCCGCCGTGCCGGTGGTAATGGTCTCATCCTCGTAGCTCAGCTGTTCGCCGACGCTCACCGTCACGGTGCCGAGGCCGTTTTCCGCCAGCGTTCGGCACAGGCCGTTCACGCCATTCTCGCCGCCGACGAGCGCGAAAACGCGCGCGTGCGCGCGCACGTCTGCCGAGATGTCGTGCGCGCGGCCATGCAGGCTGACGACATGAACGTCCTCATAGGACGTTTGCAGCTTTGCACAGAGGTAGGAAAGCGAGCTCAGGCCCGGCAGCACGCTGACCTCGCAGTCAGAAAGCAGCGGCAGCAGCTTCCTCGTGCCGCTGAAAAAGCCCGTGTCGCCCGACATCACGACCGCACTTTGCCGGTATTCGCAGTGCGCGTGAATGAAGTCCGCGATCTCCTGTGGTACGATGGCGGCATAAGTCTTCTGCCCGCCGCGCGCGGCGGCATCCAGCATGCGTCTCGCGCCGATGAGGCAGTCCGCCTCTTCGATCGCGCGGCGCGCCTCCTGCGTCATCGCATCCCTGCTGCCCGGCCCGATACCGACGATCTTCACACTCTGCGCGAATCGGAAACCAAAGCGGCACTCCAAGCTGTCCAACACCTGCGAAAAGGACTTCCCCTCCCGCTGCTTTGGCCGTCCGATCACGAGCACATTTGCCCCGGCCTTTCGCGCCGCAGCGACCTTGGCGGCAAAGCCGCCCGCCTCGCCGCCGTCCTTCGTCACGAGCCACTTAGCCGACACGGCGCGCAGCATGGCCGTGTCCATCTCCTCGGAAAACGGCCCCTGCATCGCTAAAATGTGCGACGGCTGCACGCCCGCCTCGCGACAGAGCGCGAGCGACGCGTCCAGCGGCAGCACGCGCGCATAGGCTCTATCTGCAAAGTCTTTTACCTTGCTATACGTTTTCAGATCCTTGCTGCCGGTCGTCAGCAGGATATTTCCGTCCGTCTTCGACAGGAACAGCGCTGCTGCTTCCGCATTCAACACGTAAGTAAAGTCAGATACCTTGTCAGACTCCTCGCGCAGAAGGCGCAGATATTCTGTCCCTGTCTCCGCGCAGGCGCGCGCAACGCTCTCGGTGATCGATACCGCGTAGGGGTGCGTCGCGTCGATCACCAAATCAAATTTCGTGTCGGAAAGCATTTGAATGATCCCGTCCACCGGGATACGCCCCGAGCGCACCGTCACGTTGCCCCCTTCGGGCAGGAGCGTTTCACCGTATTCCGTTGCTACGCAGGCCGTGACGGAGACCGGCTGGGTGCTCAAAAGCTCCACGAGTCGGCGCGCCTCCGTCGTACCTGCGAAAATGCAGATCTTACACATTTTTGTACCCTCGCGGCGTGATGAGCCGCCCCGCAATTTCCTTCGTTGATACGTTGCCGACGATCACCGTGCAGAACATATCGACCTCTGCCTCTCTGAGCTCCCCGAGCGTCAGGGTGCGCCAGCTTTCCCCCGCGCGGCCGATGTTGCGCGCGATGCCGCAGAGTCGATTCTCAGGCAGAAAGCGCAGCAGAATATCGCACGCGCGCTTCAGATGCTCGGGACGGGAGCGGCTCGCGGGATTGTAAAGGGCGATGGTCAGGTCGGCCTTTGCCGCGTGCGTCAGGCGCTTTTCGATGGTCTCCCACGGCGTCAGGCGGTCGCTCAGGCTGATGACGGCAAAGTCGTGCGTCAGCGGCGCGCCCAAAAGCGCCGCGGCGCTGCACGCCGCCGTCAGGCCGGGGACGACCTCGATCTCAGGCTCTTCGCTCTCGCCGCGCAGCTCGTAAACAAGCGCCGCCATGCCGTAAATGCCGCTGTCGCCCGAGCAGACCATGACCGCGGTCTTGCCCGCGCGCGCAAGTTCGATCGCAAGCGCGCAGCGCTTTGCCTCCTGCGTCATGGGCGTTTCATAAAACGCCTTGTCCGGATAGCGCTCCTTCACAAGGTCAACATAAACTCCGTAGCCGACGATGGCGTCGCACGATTGCAGCGCGCGGTCGGCGCGGATCGTCATATCCTCATAGCTGCCGGGGCCGATGCCCACCACGATCACTTCACCCAAAGGTAACCTCCCAATGCTCCGCCGCCACGGCGACGGTCACGCCGTCCACCGCAGTCTTTTTCACCAATAATTTCTCCGCGCCGCGCATCGCTGCGCGCTCGCAGACGTTGCCGACGCCCGTCATCTCCTGCACGAAGGGGGAATCCGTAAATTCGCCCGGTACGCTGCGCAATTCCTCTGCCGTGTAAAATACCGTCGGCCAGTTGTGCTTCGCGCAGGCGGCAAGCAGCCCCGCCTCCTGCTGCTTTAAGTCAATGGAATAGACGCCCTTGACCGCGCTTGGATCCAGCTGATGCGCAGAAAGCACCGCCGCAACGGCGACTTCAACGGTTTCCTGTGCAGTTCCCCTGCGGCAGCCGATGCCGACACGCAATACTCTCGGCGTGAGGCGCAGCGTTTCGGCAAACGGTTCTTTCGTGCAGTATCCGATCACAATTCCCAGCGCGCCCTGCGTTTTTTCCACAATTCCGCCGGGCAATGCACCCTTGATCGGAAAATCGCTCACAAGCGGTACATCGCGCTCCAGAATTTCCGCTGCGACCTTTTTTGCAAGCAGCATACTCGAAATGGCGCATTCATTTTTTGCTGCCCAGGCATCGGCGGCAAATTTACCGTTCACGTCCGTTGCCGTCGTGATGACCGCCGATGCGCCGAGCGCCGCGGCAAGGCGGCGCGCCAGATCGTTCGCCCCGCCGATATGACCGGAGAGCAGCGAAACGACAAACTGCATTTTCTCGTCGATGCAGAGCACCGCGGGATCGGTCTTTTTGCTCACAAGATACGGCGCGATCTCACGCACGGCGATACCGCACGCGCCGATGAAGATGAGCGCATCCATCGACGAAAAGCGCTCGCGGTAGATGTCCTTCGCAAGCGGCAGGAAGCCCGCTTCTTCCAATCGCGGTACCGCGTAGCAGACGGTTTCCGCCTCCGCCAGCACCGCGCGAACGCGCCGCGCTGCCGCGCAGCCGCCGTGGCTGTAGGCAAAAATTGCGATCTTCATGCCTTCCCCTTGCGGTATTCCGTCGTAAAGTCGGGGTGGTAGAGCAGCGAGCGCAGATATTCGTCGCCAAGGCAGCCGCCCACCACGATCAACGCCGTCTTTTTCATGCCGTTTTCCGTCACCGTCTTATGCAGCGTGCCCACCGTGCAGCGGAAGATCTTCTCCTCCGGCCATGTCGCCTTGTAAACGACGGCCGCAGGCGTTGTCTCTCCATAGCCGCCCGCAAGGAGCTCGCCTTGCAGCTTTTCTGTGAGTGAGGTGCTCAAAAACAGCACCATCGTCGCCCCGTGCGCAGCAAGAGAGCGGATCGACTCCCGCTCCGGCACCGGCGTGCGGCCCGCCGTGCGCGTGATGATGACCGTCTGGCTCACGTTCGGCAGTGTGTATTCCGCCCGCAGCGCCGCCGCAGCGCCGCAGAACGAGCTGACGCCGGGGCAGACGTCAAAGTTAATGCCGCACTCTGTGAGCGCGTCGAACTGCTCGCGCACCGCGCCGTAAATGCTCGGGTCGCCCGTGTGCAGGCGCACCGTTGTCTTGCCCATGCGCTCTGCTGCCTCGACGAGGGCAATGACCTCCTCAAGCGTCAGCTTTGCGCTGTCGTGAAGCTCGCAGCCCGGTTTCGCGAGCGTCAAGAGCTCGGGATTCACCAGCGAACCCGCGTAGATCACCACATCTGCTTCGCCAAGGAGCCTTGCACCCCGCAGCGTGATGAGATCAGGCGCGCCGCTTCCGGCGCCAACAAAATGTACCACGTTCAGCCCTCCCTGATCTGTTCGAGCAGTTCCTCCGCGCCTTCCGTCTCGCAGAGGAAGCCGTATTCTTTCGAAAATAAGATCGCGCCGCTCTTAAGCTCTCCGCTCTTATAGCCGAGCATCGTGCCGATGCGCTGTCCCAGACGCATGAGGAAGGCATCCTTCAGCCCCTCTTCGTCCAGGATGCGCAGCGCGTCGTCGCAGGTGGCGCAGTGCAGAATTTCCTCCGTGCGTTCTGCGCGCAGGCCCAGCGCCGCGCTGTGCGAGGCGATGATCTCCATGCGGCAGTCGCCGAATTTCGAGTGCGTGTTCCACATGCCGCCCGCGAGCTTGACGAACTTACCAATGTGCCCGATGAGCAGCGCGCCGTGAAAACCGAATTCCTTGCAGAATTCCAGGCTGTCGCCGATGAAGTTCGACGTCAGCACCGCCGTCTTCGGGTCAAGCCCGATAAAATCGCGGATGTAGTCCGCGCCGTAGTTGCCGGGCGCAAGGAGGATGTAGTCCGCGCCGCTCTCGCGCCGCTGCCGCAGCTCCACGCGGATGGTATCGAGCAATGCCTGCTCACTCATCGGCTCGACGATACCGGTCGTGCCCAGAATGGAGATGCCGCCCTCAATGCCGAGGCGCGGGTTAAAAGTCTTTTTCGCGAGCGCCTCGCCCTCCGGCGCGGAGATCGTCACGTCAATGCCGCCGTCGTATCCGACGAGCATGCAGACCTCGCGCACGTTCTCTTCGATCATCTGCCGCGGCACAGAGTTGATGGCCGCCTCGCCCACGGGCTGGTCGAGCCCCGGCTTCGTCACGCGGCCGACGCCCTCGCCGCCGTCGATGGTCACGCCGGGCGTGGCCGATTTTCTCACCGCGGCAAAAATGAGCGTACCGCGCGTCACGTCGGGGTCGTCACCGCTGTCCTTTCGGATGGCGCAGCGCGCCTCGTCCGGAGACAGTTCCGTTTCTAGTACGTCTAAGTTGAGTTCGATGCCCTTGGGCGTTTGCAGCCGGATCGTGTCCTTTTTTCTGCCCGTCAGCAGCATCCACGCCGCAGCCTTGGCCGCAGCCGCCGCGCACGAGCCGGTCGTATAGCCGAGGCGCAGGCGCTTGCCGTCCTTTACGAGATATTCTTCCATGGTGCTACCGCCTGATTTGATAAAGCAGGGCGTTGCAGATGGCGGCCGCCACATTGCTGCCACCCTTGCGTCCGCGCGCCACAATGTACGGCGCGCGCGCCGCGTCGATGATCTGCTCCTTGCTCGCTTCCACATTTACAAAGCCCACCGGCACACCGATGATGAGCGCGGGGGCAACCTTATTCTCTTCCATCAGCGCCTCGAGTGACAGCAGCGCCGTCGGCGCGTTGCCGATGGCAAAAATACAGGGTTTTTGCAGCATTGCCGCTCTTTCCATCGAAACGAATGCCCGCGTCACGCCGCGCGTCTTCGCCTCCTGCGCAATGTCGGGGTCAGACATGAAGCAGTGCACCTCGCCGCCGAGGCTCGCGAGGATCGTCTTGTTGATGCCAGCTTTCGCCATCTGCGTGTCGGTGACGATGTCGCAGCCGCTTTTCAGCGCGGCGATACCCTTTTGCACCGCGTGGTCGGAAAACGTCAGATTGTCGGCATAGTCAAAGTCCGCCGTCGTGTGGATGACACGCTTGATGACAAGCTCGTTTTCCGGCGCAAGCACCCTGTCGCCCAAAAGCTCGGTGATGATCGCAAAGCTGCGCTGTTCAATTTCCATCGGCTTCATCGGTTCGCTCATGGCGGTGTTTCTCCTTTCGGCAGGCAGCAACAAAGCGCTCCGCGGCGCTCAGGTTTGCGTAAAAGTGGAAATGCGGATAGCCCGCGTAGAGCGTTTCGCCCGCATACGCGCAGCGCCAGCTTCTTCCGCTCGGCTTTTCCGCGAGGAAGTCCTCGCCCGGATTTTCCGCATCCCAGCGGTGGAACTCGTGCGCGGGGATCTGCTCGCCCGCGTCAAACAGCATCGAATCCCGCTGCGCCGTCAATGTCGCGTAGCCAAAGCGCGTCAGCTTCCCCGCGTCGAAGCAGCTGCCCGATAAAACGCCCGCCATCGCATGTCCCGCGATGGACTGCGTCAGGTACATAAAGCCGCCGCACTCGGCGACGCAGGGCAGTCCCCTTTCCACCGCCGCGCGGATAGAAGCGCGCATGGCGGCGTTTGCCTCCAACCGCTCCGCGTAGAGCTCGGGATAGCCGCCGCCGAGATATAACCCATGCAGGTCTTCCGGTAAGCGTTCATCCGACAGCGGGCTGAACGTTACGATCTCCGCACCGAGGCGACACAGCAGGTCCAGACTGTCCTCATAGTAAAAGCAAAATGCCCTGTCGCGCGCGACGCCGATGCGCACATGCTCGCCCGCCGCCGGAATGTCCGGCGGCGTGAATGTAAGCGGCGGCGCGCTCTTCGCGATTTGCAGCAGCGCGTTCAAATCGATCGTCTCCCGCGCCTTGGCGGCGAGACGCTGCATCTTCTCTTTCAGATCATTCACCTCTGCCGCGGTGATGAGGCCGAGGTGGCGGCTCTCGAGCGAGCAGTCGGGCATTTGCGGCAGAAAGCCGCAGGCGCGCACGCCGAAGCGTTCTTCGATCGCCCGCGCAAGCGTCGGATAGCTCATCGCCGTGCAGCCGTTCAGGATGACGCCGCGGATGCGGTTTTCCGTCGCAAAGTGCAGAAAACCGTCGAGCACGGCCAGCACTGACAATCCCGCGCCCTTCGCGTTCAACACGAGCACGACGGGGCTCTCCGTCCGCTGCGCGACCTCAAAGGTGCTCGCGCGCGAGGAATCAAGGCCGATGCCGTCGTAATAGCCCATCACACCCTCGATGACCGTCACGTCCTTCCCTGCGCCGTTTTGCGCGAGAAGGAAACGCAGCGTGTCATCGTCAAAAAAGAAGGGGTCTAAATTACAGCCCGCCGCGCCGGTGATCTCGCGGTGGAACATGGGGTCAATGTAATCGGGACCGCACTTCGCCGCGGCGACGGGCACACCGGTGTCGACCAAAGCCTGCAAGATCGCGCAGGTCACCGTCGTCTTGCCGCACCCGCTATTCGTCCCGGCAATGAGCAATCTCGGCGCTGCCTTCTGCATGTTCCGTCCTCCTTTTATCGTATCTGTAAAGCAGTTTTCCTTGTATGATTTACGGTACAAATTCTAACGTGCTGAAGCACTCGTCGTACTTCCCGCGCTCCAAATGGTAGAGCTGCGCGATGTAGTCGCTCGTGAAAATTTCCTCCGGCGGGCCGATGCGGTCGATCCGGTCGCCCGCCACACACACGATCGTGTCCGAAATGCGCCGCGCCAGATCGAGCTCGTGGAGCGAGAGCAGCACGGCGAGGTCGTTTTCGCGCACCATGCGCTTGAGGACAGAGAGCAGTTCGAGCTTGTAGCGGATGTCCAAAAAGCTCGTCGGCTCGTCGAGCACGATAAGCTGCGGCTGCTGGCACAGGGCCCTTGCGAGCAGAATGCGCTGCCGCTGGCCGTCGCTGACGGCGGAAAACGGCGCGTCGGCGAACGCGAGCGCGTCCACCTGAGAAAGCGACTGCTCGACGATCTTCTTATCTTCGTCCCGCAGGACGCCGAGCCTTCCCGTGTAGGGATAGCGGCCCGAGCTGACCACATCGCGGCAGGTCATGAGCTCCGGTTCGACGCGCGCGGTCATCAAGATCGCCATGCGCCGCGCGACGTCGTTGCGGCTGCGCGAGCGCATCGTCTCGCCATCCAGATACACTGTGCCGGAAAGCTCCGGCAGCTGACCGATGACGGTTTTCAGGATCGTCGACTTGCCCGAGCCGTTCGGCCCAATCAGCGTAACGATCTTTCCCCTCTGCACGCAGAGGGACACATCCTCGATGAGGGGCTTGCCGTGGTAGCCGACGGATAAATTCTTTGTCTCCAAATAGCCGCTCATTCCCGCCCCGCCTTTCTGCGCACCATCATGTAGATGACGACCGGCGCGCCGAACACCGCCGTGACCGAGCTGATGCTGACTTCCGTGGGCGCAAAGGCCGTGCGCGCGATGAGATCACACGCAAGGCAGAAGATGCCCCCGCCGAGGAAGCTCGCTGGAATCAGCAAAAGCGGCTCCGCCGTTTTGAAGAGTGCCTTCATCAGATGCGGCAGCGCGATGCCGACAAACGAAATGGGGCCCGCGAATGCTGTCACGCAGGCAGATAACACGCTGGAGAGCAGGATGAGCGCCGCGCGGAACGCTTTAATCGGCACGCCCATGTTGCGCGCGTAGACCTCGCCGAGCTGATAGGCGCGGATCGGCTTGGAGAGGAAAAATGTCAAAATCAGCGCGATCCTGCACACCCAGGCCATCGTCGTCACATTCTCCCACTTCATGCCGGAAAACGAGCCGTTCGACCAGTTGTGCAGGTTCACGATGTTTGAATCGTCCGCGAACGTGACGAGAAAATCCGTCAGCGCTGAGCAGATGTAGCCGATCATCACGCCGCAGACGACGAGAAGGCTCATCTGATTGACCCGCTGCGAAATGAGCAGGATGAGGCCCATCGAGAGCATCGCGCCGATGAACGCCGCGCTGATCAGCAGCGCTGACGATGATCTGACGCCGCGGCTGAGGAAAACGATCATCGCGATCGACACCGCGAGCTTCGCGCCCGACGAAATGCCCAGCACGAACGGCCCCGCGATGGGATTGTGGAAAAACGTTTGCAGAAGATACCCCGACACGGACAGCGCACCGCCTAAAATGAGCGCCGACGCCATGCGCGGCAATCTAATTTGCATAATGATCTGCTTTTGCGTCAGGTCATCCCCGCCGCCGAGCAGAATTTGTCCTATCTGAGATGCGGAGAGCTGCACGCTGCCCGCGAATAAATTCCAGATCAAAAAAACAGCCAAAAGGACGAGCAGCAGCAAAAAGCCGCACCACGTCCGTGTTTTCCGCTTCTGCTCCATGCTCGTCCCTCCTGTCTGTTTCAACTTTCCAGTCAAAAATTATTGCAGCTTTGTCAAAAACCGGAGCGGCGTATCCGCCCCGCTCAAAACGGTGTGGAGATCCACGACGAGGTCGCTCAATTCGAGCGATTCCTGATAAAAGTCCTTCGTCAGGCACCAGACGTTCCCGTTCTGCACGGCCTTAAAGTCGCCAAGCAGCGGTTCGAGCGATAAAAGCTCGTCGATCGTCGTAAGCCCGCCGTCGATGATGCTGTTATAGATGAGCACATCCGCGTCGTGCGCGCCGCTGTAAAATGCCTCCATCTGGATGGTGACGGTGGACTGCGCGTTCTCCTCCTCCGTGTTGTCAAACGAGGCGTACGTCCCGCCCGCCATAGCGATGGACTTCGCGACGTAATCCGTCGACTTTCGCACATTGACCGCGCCGTTGCTCGTCACATAGAAGAATGTGACGGTCTTTCCCGTGGGCGCAGCGCCCAGAATGCCCGAAACGCTGTCCATTTTCTCCTCAAACAGCGCCGCGGCCTCATCCTCCTTGCCGACGAGCGCGCCGTAGAGCTTGACCCACTCCATGCGGCCAAACGGCTCGCTCTCGTAGCTGGACATTTCCACGAGCACGGGGATGCCCAGCGTTTCAAACTGCTCGATGACCTCGGGCGAGTGGTAGATCATCGTGTTTTCAAGCACCAGATCGCAGCCCTGCGACAAGATAAGCTCGTAATCGGGCTCGGAGTATTTGCCCGCGTAAAGCATGTCACCCGCGCTCATGGCCGCCTTCGCCTGCTCGATGTACCAGTCCGACTCCTTGCGGCCGCTGAAGCGGATGCTGCCGACTGCGTCCAGCTGGGCAAAGCTGTCCATCGCCGCGCTGGCGACCAGATAAATTTCATCGAGCGGCTGCTGCAAGATCGTCACGCCCTCCGGCACGCCACCGGGCACAGCCGCGCCCTCCGCCACGAGCAAGAACTCTTGATCCTGCCCGATGGTGATGCGCTTGTAGTCGTCGCCCGAATAGGAAACGGAAAACTGCGTGGCGTAGTCGAGCGACATGGTCTCGTCAAACGACAGCTCATCCCATGAAACCGCCGCATCTTCGCCGCCCGCGCCGTCCTGCGCTTTGTCGCCGCAGGCGCAGAGCATCAGCACGGCCAGAAGTGCGAGAAGCGCGCACAGCAGGCGTTTCATCCGTTCACCTCGGCGCTCGAGGCGTCGAACGTCAGCGTGTAGTCGATCTCGTGCGGCGTGCTCATGGCGGTGGTGTCGCCGACCACGGCAAGCGGCGTATCCAGCGCGGCGACGGGGATCTCAAACGTCGAGCCGTTTTCGGTCGAGAGTACGTCGCAGCGCTCGCCGTCCACGAGCATATAGTCATAGTGGCTGCTGCTCCAGACGATCGTGGCGGTCATCTTGCCGTCAGCGACCGTCAGCGTGCAGGGTGACTGGATGCTCGCCTTGCCGCTGCCGCCCTCGAGCGTCACGGTGATCGTGTACGTGCCGTCGGCCAGCGTCTCGGCGGGCGCGGCGGCGTTATCTTCCTTCAAAACGGGGTTCGTCACGGAGACCTTGTGGTCATACCACTTGCCCTTCGTGCCGATGACGGCGACGTCGAACTCCTCGTCCAGCGCGGGCACGGGGATATCAAAGCCATTGACCTCCTCGCTCAGGCCGTCGGAATAGGTGACGGTGTCGGTCGTGGGCTGCAAGAGCGCCGCGCCGTCTTTCTGCGCGTCCTCCGCCGTGCCACAGAAGAGGTTCCGAATGCTCTTGGACGGCAGGCTGATGTGGATCGTCATCTGGCCGTTTTCGACCGTCAGCGTCCCCTTGCCCTCGCATGCCTCGTTCACGTGGAACATGCTGCTGTCGGTATTGAAGTCCGCGGTGTAAACGCCGTCGGCGAGCGCAGGCTCGGTGTTGGTGTCCTGCGGATCGCCGTCCCCGCTGCTCTGCCCGCAGCCGAAAAGCAGCGTGCAGAGCATCAGCACGGTCAGTATCAGTGTCAGTGTTCTTTTCATTGGGAAGTACCTCCATCCGGAAAAGGCCCCGAAGCGGTGCACAATCGCTTCGGAGCCCTTTGGGTCTATTTACGCGTTCAGGGCGTCAATGGCGGCCTGGGTGTGGGCGATGTAGAGCGCCTGCACATCGGCAATCTCGCCGAGGCCCGCGATCTGGCAGTCGACGGTGAAGTCGGCAGCCTCGAACATAGTCTTCCAGGAATCGTCGTCGCTGCCGGCCATGTCGTTGTTGGCGTGGTCACCCGCAACGACCATCAGCGGGCGCAGGATGACGTTGGTGTAGCCCGCGGCCTTGACGGCCTCGATGACGGACTCGCAGGAGGTCTCCTCCGGCTCGCCCTCGACCGTGCCGATGAAGACGTTCTCATAGCCAAGGTTCTGCATCTGAGCGTTCATCTGGCTGTAGCTGACCTTGGCGACGTGTGCGGTGCCGTGGCCCATGAAGACGAACGCGGTGCCGGCTTCCTTGGCAGCCTCGAGAGAGTCAAAGCCGCTTGCCTCGACCGCGGCGGCGGTGATGGCCTTGGCGACAACTTTCTTGTCGGCGTTGATGACGGTCGCATCGCTGCCGACCTCGCCGAGCAGGGGCTCCGCGATGGAGACGGACTCGAACTGATCGCGATACTCGTCGATGGCGGCGCACATTTCGTCATACTCCGCGCCGTGCATCAGGTGCGTCGGCTGCACGACGAGGTTCTTGACGCCGTTGGCCACGGCGCGGTCGAGCGCCTGGGTCATGTTGTCGATCTTCTCGCCATCGCGGGCCTGAATGTGGTTGATGATGATCTGAGCCGTGAAGGCGCGGCGGACGGACCAGTCGGGATAGGCCTCCTGCAGGGCGTCCTCGATGCTCTTGATATCGTTGACGCGGCTGTCATTGTAGGACGTGCCGAAGGAAACGACCAGAAGCTCGTTCTCGCCGATCTCGTCCTGGTTGCGGGGATCGTCCTTGGACGCATCGCCCGTGTCAAGGCCGAAGTACTCGGGGCTCGCTTCCTCACCCTCGACCATGGACTTCTGCTCGTCGGTCAGCGCGTCCCAGGCAGCCTTGGCAGCCTCGCACTGCTCGTCGGTCTCATCGGTGCGCTCCTGAACATAGATCGCATCAATGAGCGCGGCGACATTGTCGGCCGCGGCCTTGTCGGCGTCCTCCGTGTTCTGCGTGTCGTCGGCAGCATCGTCCTTCTTGCTGCCGCAGGCGGTCAGCACGCCCAGCAGCATCACAGCTGTGAGCAGGATTGCAAGTGCTTTTTTCATGTTTCTCTTTACCTTCTTCTTCAAAAATCGTTCTGAAAGAAATATAAAAGCGGCCATGGTGACCCACAGCCGCTCTCACGATTCCAACCAGCAACACCGCGCCGCGAAAAAATCGCGCCGCGGGTAAACTCGCAGAAATATCAGCCTGTGTGCAGCGGGCTTGAGATTTCCCGCAGAGGCAGGTCTCCTGACTTCGTTCATCGCGGCGCTGCCCTTCCCAGTTTCCCAGTGGCTACGCAGGCCGTTCCCGTACACAGTGACTGCATCGTTCCGGATTCGCACCGGATTCTCTATTCTCCGCCTTGCGGCGGCACCTCTGCGATACAATTTTACACTTTTTCAGACATAGCAGATTATAGCATTTCCCGTCGAATTGTCAATGAGAAAAGCGCGGCAGCGTGGGATGAAGCGGCAAAAATCCGCCCGGTCCGCAGGCCGATAAGGCGTGCAGACCGGGCGGTGGGTGAACCTCACTGGTTTTACTTTTTTTGCGTAGCACGCCATCAGCCAATGCCACAAAGATGACGAGTACCGGCAACAGCAGGCCGAGAAATGCATAGGGCAGATAGCTCAGCGTGGCAACGCCGAGAATACCGAAGCAGTAGATACCGCATGTGTTCCACGGGACAAGCGGAGATGTGATCGCACCGCCGCAAAGCAGCGCACGGCTCAGATCGACGCGGGACATCCCGCGACGGTCATATTCCTCGGCATACATTTGACCAGGGACAGAGATACCAAGATACTGATCCGGCAAGATCATGTTCATGCAGACACAGGAGATTGCGGTCAGCGCAGTCAGTCCGCCACAGCCCTTGACGTGGGAGACGATCGGCGCGATCATCGCCGAGATCTGCCCCGTCTTCTGCATCAGTCCGCCGAATGCCATGGCAATGATAATGATGGAGATAGCGTGCATCATCGACTCGAGACCGCCCGCCGTCAGCAGCTCGTCGAGCAACGCAACGCCGGTATAACCAACATAGCCGGAAAAGCCGATGGTAAAGATATCGCCGAACGGCATACCCTGCACCGTGACCGCGATGATGATACCAGAGATGATACCGGCAACGACTGCCGGAATGGCAGGGAATTTGATGCTGATGCATGCGATCATAACTATGATTGGAATCAAACTGACCGGCGAGATGAGAAATGCGCTGTCCAGCCCGTCAAGCAGCGGAGCGATATTCTCTGCCACACCTGAAGCATCGCCTTCTCCGTAGCGAAGGCCGGCAATAAAGTAGAACACTTCTGATATTGCAAAGCCCACAAGCGCAATCGGCATAGCTCGCTTCATCAGGTCAAAAATCCCGCAGTCCACGACTGCCGCGGTGAGGTTCGTCGCATCAGAGAGGGGAAATAATCTCCCCAAGATAGGAGCCAGTAATGATACTGCCAGCAACTATTGGAGACGGCACGCCCAGGGAAATACCGATGCTCATAAATGCAAGACCGACCGTGCCAACCGTTCCCCATGCGCCGATGAGCACGCCGATAAGCAGTAGGATCATCACTGCCTCTAACGACTGGGCGATACCGGAAAGCATCCCCTCAAGGATCTCCTCCCAGGAATGTCCAAGCCAAAGTGCGACAAGCGCTGCAATCGTACAGCTGAAGATCAGCGGGATCTGCGGTACCGCACCGCAAACCACCACACCGATAAAAATCAGCACCGCCGTGCTCACAAGGCTGATGAGTCCATGGTAAAATTTTGCTTCATGTTTGTACAACAACGACCGCCACCGCGGTCGTTTTTTGTTACGCGGCGAGCACAGCAACACCGCGCCCGCATGCAGTCTGTCGCCGTGCTGCCGTCACTCGCGCCTCACGGTAGTAAGGCGCGGTTGCAAAACGGTCACGATTCGCAGGGATTCATGGCGAAGCCATGTACACCGCACCCGATTCGGCAAGCATTGCAGCTCTTCAAGCTACAGACCGGCAATGAGCGGGGTCGAGGGGGAAGGCCCCTCGTCCCTTTCTCTTGGGGGGTGTAAGGGGGGCTGTTCTCTTTTCGAGGAAAGAGAACAGCCCTCCTTTTGCGCACTCCCGCGCCGCGCGGGAGATAATTTCACGTTTTATTAAAACGCGATCACACCCAAATGCTCGAGCAAGATCTTGAGCCCGATCAAAATGAGAATGACGCCGCCGGTGAGCTCGGCGCGGCTCTTGTAGCGCGAGCCGAACACATTGCCGACGTACACACCCGCAATCGAGATCACAAACGTCGTGCAGCCGATGATCGTGATGGCAGGCACAATATTCACCTGTAAAAAAGCAAACGTTACGCCGACGGCCAGCGCGTCGATGCTCGTGGCGACGGCGAGGATCAGCAGCTCCTTGAAGTTGACGCCCGCGTAGAGCTTTTCCTCTTCCTCCTCTTCGCGGCTCTCCTTGATCATGTTAAAGCCGATCAGCGCGAGCAGGACGAAGGCGATCCAGTGGTCGAAGCGCTCGATATACCCTGAAAACTGGCTGCCGAGAAGGTAGCCCGTCAGCGGCATCAGCGCCTGGAAGCCGCCGAAAAAGAGGCCGATGCAGAGCGTATACTTTTTGTCGATCTTCTGCATGGAAAGGCCCTTGCAGATCGACACGGCGAAGGCGTCCATCGAAAGCCCGATGCCGATGAGGAACAGCTCGAAAAATGTCATGGTAAGATCCTCCAAACAACAAAAAATCAGGCGCGGTACCGCACCTGAGCATAAGAAAAGAGACACAGGTACAGCGGAGCCATACTTGAGTCTCGTTGTTTAAGACAAGCCAGACCGCAAAAGCGGTCAGTCTGTTGACTTGCCACGCCATCTAAAGCAGTTGACGCCATCTACTCCCTCAAAGTAGGGCACAGTATATCATATCGCCGCATGGCCGTCAAGCATTCTTTGACTCGCATTCAGACATTTTTCATTCAATGTATCATTATTTCTGAATCATTCGATAAAAATGTGAAATCATTGACAAAAGTTCCCTTGCCATTCCCACGCTGCTGTGCTAAACTGAAAATTACATTATAAGAAAGGATCCTCATACCGCTATGGAATTCTTATCGAACAAGCCCCTTCTCATCACCGACACCATTCTGCGCGACGCGCACCAGTCGCAGGCTGCCACGCGCATGACGCTCGAACAAATGCTCCCCGCCTGCGAAATCCTCGACTCGATCGGCTACTACTCTCTCGAGTGCTGGGGCGGCGCCACGTTCGACGCCTGCCTGCGTTTTCTGGATGAGGATCCGTGGGAGCGGCTGCGCCAGCTGCGCGCCCACCTGCCGCACACGAAGCTCCAGATGCTCTTCCGCGGCCAGAACATCTTAGGATACAAGCACTATGCTGACGACGTCGTCGACGAGTTCTGCGGCAAGTCCATTGATAACGGCATCGACATCATCCGCATCTTCGACGCGCTCAATGATGTGCGTAACTTAGAGCAGGCCATCAAGTCCACGAAGAAATACGGCGGTCAGGTCGAGGCCACTCTCTCCTACACCATCTCCCCCATCCACAATGAGGATTATTTCGTGAAGCTCGCTAAGGAGCTCGAGCAGATGGGCGCGGACGCTCTCTGCATCAAGGACATGGCGAACCTGCTGCTGCCGATGGATGCCTACTCCCTTGTCAAGCGCCTCAAGGAGACCGTCAGCATCCCCATCCACCTGCACACGCACAACACCAGCGGCACGGGCGACATGGTCAACCTGATGGCCGCGATGGCGGGCGTCGACATTGTCGACACCGCGCTCTCCCCGCTCGCCAACGGCACGTCCCAGCCCGCGACGGAGTCCCTCGTCGCCACGCTCAAGGGCACACCGCGCGACACAGGCCTCGACCTGAACAAGATGAGCGAGGCTGCCGTCCACTTCCGCAAGGTCGCGGACGAGCTCAAATCGAGCGGCGCGCTCGACCCGAAGGTGCTGAATGTCGACACGAACACGCTCCTCTATCAGGTCCCCGGCGGTATGCTCTCTAACCTCATCTCCCAGCTCAAGCAGGCGGGCAAGGAGGACAAGTATTACGATGTGCTCGCTGAGATCCCGCGCGTGCGCGAGGACTTCGGCTATCCCCCGCTGGTCACGCCGTCCAGCCAGATCGTCGGCACGCAGGCCGTGCTGAACATCATCACCGGCGAGCGCTACAAGATGGTCCCCAAGGAGTCCAAGGCCATGCTGCGCGGCGAATACGGCAAGCTGCCCGGAACGGTCAACGAAGAGGTCCGCGCCAAGGCCGGCATCAAGCCCGAGGACGTCATCACCTGCCGCCCCGCCGACCTTCTGGAGCCCGAGCTTCCCAAGTACCGCGAGGAGTACAAGGACCTCGCCAAGAGCGAGGAGGACGTGCTCTCCCTCGCGCTGTTCCCGCAGGTCGCACCCAAGTTCATCAACCGCCGCAACCTGCGCACGCCGAAGCCGCACCGCACGATGGTTCCCATCGCGCACCGCGAAGCGAAGGAGCGCGCCGTCGCGCCGTTCTCCCGCAAGTAAAACGCAACGAAAAATCGCCCTTCCATTTGGAAGGGCGATTTTCTTATTTCGTCAGGTCGAGCTGCATCTGCACGTGCGGGATGCCGTCCTTGTCCCGCAGCCAGACGTGATACGCGTTTTCGTCCGCGTCGTCGACCTCCTGATAGCAGCATTTCTGCTCCACGACGAAGACCGACACACGCAGCTTGTAAATTTCATAGAGCTCTCGCGCTGTGAGCTCGGAAAAGTGCTTGACGAACAATTTCATGCGCTTTTCCTCAGCGGATGAAGTGCGTGGCGATCCGCTCTTCCTTTTCAGGCAGGCCGAACTGCTCCTTGCCGAGCGCGATACTCTTCATCAAAAACGTCATGTTGCGCGCGAGCGTGCGCATCGTCTGCCGGCCCTCGCCGTCCTGCTCCGCCTCGCCGGGCGTGCGGCCGTGGATGCTGTTCCAATACTGGCTGGACGCGACCGGCATGCCGGAGATGGTGAAATACTTGTTGAGCTCATCGAAAGTCGCCGAGCAGCCGCCGCGGCGCGCGCAGACAACGCTCGCGCCGACTTTCATCGTCTTATCGAACGACGAGATATAGAAAAGGCGATCGAGGCAGGCGACAAGCGTCGCGTTCGCGGACGCGTAATAGACGGGGCTCGCCACGACGAGGCCGTCCGCCTCCTCAAACTTCGGCTTGAGCTCGTTGACCACGTCGTCAAAGACGCACTTGCCGAGCTTGCCACAGGCTCCGCAGGCCGTGCAGCCGCGCACGGCCTGATTGCCGATGAGCACGGTCTCGACCTCCACGCCGCTTGCCTTGAAGATCTCCTCCATCTCACGCAGCGCGACGGCGGTGTTGCCGTTTGCGTGCGGGCTGCCGTTGAGCATCAGTACCTTCAAATTTTTCATTGCTGTCTCCTCCTGTATCCTCCGCGCGCCGCTGAGCGCTTGCCTTGCTCAACGCACACTGTTTTCTATTCTCTCGTCGATCTCGCGAAAAAGCCGCCGGTAGTCTTCGTTCGACCAAATCCTTTTCGGCCGCCAGCAGTCCCGCAGCTGTCGCAGCGCGGGCGAATCGCCGCAAAGGGCTTTCACCCGCTGCGCCGCGAATTCATTGGCGTCCACCTCGTAAGGAAAGCCCAGATAAGCGTCGCGAAACCTCTCTTCTCCGCCGTCCAAGCGGCACTCCTGCCAGGTTTCGCCGCGCAGGCGAAAGCACGTTCCATCATAGAGCACCACGTAGGGAAGGCTTACGCGGATCATCGCGTCGAAGCGCTCGGGATGCTGGTACTGCTCCGCGTGCCGCAGCTCGTGGACAAGATAGAACATCGCCTCGTACTCCGGCGCACTTTGCAGCACGGCCGGATTGAGAAAAAGCGTTTTTGCCACCGGATCAAACGTGCCGTTGGCCGTCTCGTATCCCTGCGGCATGTCCCACGAAAGTACAACGGACAGTCCGCGCTCTGCGCAGATGCTTTCGACCAGCGTGCTCCATTCCGTCTGTCCCATGGGCTGGCCTCCTCTCGATTACTCCTCGCCCGCGTCCCCTGACATACAGTGGGCTTTGCGCTCTTTTTTGTAGCGGTACATGTTGTGGTCGGCGCGGTCCTTGATCGTGACGACGTTCTCGTTCGAAATCTCTGCCGAGCCGAACGACACCGTCGGCAGGAAGTCGAGTTCCTTGCGGCGCTCGCTCAGCCGGCGCACAAAGTCCCGCGCACAGGCGTGCTCCCTGTCGCCGTCGCGCAGCAGCACACAGAATTCGTCGCCGCCCGTTCGGTAGCAGTAACCGTGGCGCGCATAGGCGCGCTTGATGCACGCGGCGATCTCGGCAAGGCAGATATCGCCTTTCACGTGGCCATACTGGTCGTTGACCTGCTTGAAATCGTCCACATCGAAGACGACGAGCACCTCGCCGCTGCGGCACATTTCCGCCGCGCGATTGAGATAGCTGTTCTGATTCAAAAGGCCCGTGAGTGCGTCGAGCTGGTTCCACATCTCGCTGCAATAGATGAAATACAGCACCGAAAGCAGCGTGACGCACAGCCATGTCACGTGCAGCTGCGGCAGCGCGATCTGGATGATCGTCTCCGCCGCCAGAAAGACGATGAGCGGATAGATCAGTACGCGGCTGCGATTCTGGAACACACGCGCCGTGATGGCCGTACAGGCCGCAAGATAAACAAGCGCGGCAAAGTACGCCGTGACGTAAAACGCGAAAAAGTCGCCGCGCGAATAGAGGTTCTCTTCGCTCACGGAGAACACCATCCCGCCCGGCAGCATCAGCGCCAGCGAAATGAGATACGCTGCCTCGCACGCGACCGCCGTTTTGAATCCGCGCCGGACGCCCTGCTTTTTGTCCAGCACATACACAAGGCAGAGCGACACCGCGGGCGACAGGCCGAAGCCGAGGTAGTTCGACAAAATATTCAGACAGCGCAGATGCACCGGCGCACCGTCAACCAGGATCGTGATGACCTCGAGGATCGAGATCACGCCGATGAGCACAAAGGCGAGGAAAAAGCCGCGCTTCTGCTTGCTGTTGAGCGTTTCGCTCAGCTTTGTGAGGATGCACATGAACGTCAGCACGAAGAGGTCGATCGCCGTTAAAACCAAGAAATACTGATCTATCATAAAATCAAAAATACCTTCTGCCAAAATAAAAGGCCGATGATCCGGCCCAACAAAAAATCTCTCCATTTGTCCTCTTTGGGACATTCTGTTTAGTATATCACAAAGTTTGACATTTGCAAAGCACAGAATGCGACGCACAAAAATTTCACATTTCCCACGCATGGGCAAAACGCGGTAAAAATTCACATATCTTACGATTATCCGCCCTGCGTATCCCCAAATTACGGAATAATTGTGCATTGTGCAAGGCATATATTTCCCGTATAATGCAACCATTCTGCGGTCTTTGCGGAAAATCGGAAAAAGGGGCTCCGCCCCGAAACAAAAAAGGAGATTTGCAATGAAAAAAACTGTCACTCTGGCGCTCACCCTCGCGCTTGTGCTGGGCCTTCTGTCCGGCTGCGCCAACAATGACACACCGGCTGATAACGCCGAGAACAGCAAGGCAGCGGAGACTGCCGAAAACTTTACCGACGAAATGAAGATCCCCTACGCTGTCGACCTGTCCCCTGAGGACGGCGCGGACTCCGTGGAACGCAGCGGCGACCATGAAAACTCGCCCTACTTCGCCCACCCCGACGTCTACAACATGGAGTCCACGGACACGCTGACCGTGCTGACCCACTTCAGGACCATGCAGCAGACCAGCGAATGGTCCTGCGGCGTGACGGCGGCGCTGATGGTACTCGACTGGTACGATGCGCTCGGCGACTGGAACGAAGAGTCCCTCGCGGCGCTGCGCCACTCGCTCGACGGCACGGAGCTTGAGGGCTATCCCGGCACCACACTCAACCAGGCCATTGACATTTTCAACGGCGTAGGCGGTTTTGATATAATATCCTCCAACGACTATCCCGACGGCATCTGGCTCGACGATATTCAGGGCTGGCTGAGCGAAGGCAAGCCCGTTATGATCTGCTGGAACGACTGGGGCGGCCACTGGCAGACCATCATCGGCTACGATACGATGGGCACGGAAAATGAGAACGACGACGTCTTCCTCGTCGCCGACTCCTACGACACCACCGACCACAATCAGGACGGCTACGGCATCTATCCCGCCGAGCGCCTGATGTACAACTTCACGATGTACGGCGCGTTCCCTGAAAGCGAGGGTGGCAGCGACATGCTGTTTCTTGTCGCCTCTCCCAGCGCGAAATAACGATCCAAACGCAGCAAAAAGCAGCAGGCCGTCGGTCTGCTGCTTTTTTCGTTTCACTTACTGTCTGCAAATTTTGATAAGCAGGAGCTTTCCATCCCGCACGGAGATTTTCGCGGTCTTTCCGGGCAGGACCTCGTTGCTCACGCCGTACTGGTATTCGCACGTGATCTCCGCGCCGTCGAGCGGGTACTTCGCATCGCGGATCGTAATCCCCCTCGCACAGCCCGTGATATTGAGCAGCGAGAAAAACGGGTACTTATCCTCGATGGAGACTTCGTCCTTCGAGACGATCTGCATCTCCGAATAGTCGTCCACGATCTTCGCCTTTTTGCCGAGCGAATCGAGGTAGAGCAGGATCGACACGTTTCCGAGCGTGTGGTCGAGCCGCGCGCCGATGACGCCGATGAGCAAAAAGTCGTCATACCCGCGCTGCACCATCGTCTTGACGGCAAACACCGTGTCGGTGTCGTCCTTTTCACACGGGAGCACGATGGTCTCCACATCGAGGTGCGGGTTGCAGTGCGAGTCAAAGTCGCCGACGATCAGCGCGGGCTTCACCCCCAGCGCCTCCATGTGCTTGAGGCCGCTGTCGCAGAAGATGATCGCATCGTCCGCTCTCAGATATTGCTTTACGCGCGCATAGTCGCCGATGTCCGCGCCGCCGACGATCACGCAGCGCTTTTTCTCGCTCACTGTCTCATCTCCCATGCCATCTGCCAGAAAGCCATCTCGTAGCGCGAGCAGGCGATGAAAATGTCCTCCAAATGCCGGAGCTGCTCTTCCGTATAGTGCGCGGACAGGCGGTCGAGCGTTTCGATCAGGATGACATTGCCCGCGGCGTACTCGTCCGAGGCATAGCCGCGGATCCAGTCGCCGTAGAACGCATCGTCGACCGACTCGGGGCGGTTCGCAACGATCTTCTTGGCGATGACCTCGTAGCTGTAGGCGCACGAGAGCACCGCCGCCAAAACCTCGATCTCGCTCTCATCATAGGCGACACGGACCATGTACGACGTGTAGGAGAGATTATCGAGCGAGGGCTTCATCGCATCGATCTCCTCCTGCGTCACTGCAAACTTACCCATGTAACCCTTGTGCACGTCCAGCTCGCCGTTCATCACGTTGATGTACTTGGCGAAGAGGTTCGCCGTCTCGACGCTTTTCGCCTTGGCGATGCCCACGGCGTAGGTCTTGGCATAGTCCTTGAGATACAGAAAGTCCTGCATGATGTAGTAGCGGAACTTATCACGCTCCAGCGTGCCGTTCTGGATGCCGAGCACAAAGGGGTGCTCGTTGTAGGCGTCCCAGATCGTTTTGCTGGCGTTCAGCAGTCTTTCGGATGTTTTCACTCGGTATTCTCCTTTGCAAACTCGCCCCGCAGGTCAAAATTGTGCTGCATGGGCCCCGCCCCATTGCCGAGGTCCAGCATCGCCGACAGCGCGCCGGAGATGTACTCCTTCGCCCGCGCGACGGACTCGCTGAGCGAGTAGCCCTTGGCGAGGTTCGACGCGATGGCGCTCGAGAGCGTGCAGCCCGTGCCGTGCGTGTTGGGATTGTCGATGCGCTTGCCCTCGAACCACTGCATCTCGCCGCCTGCGTAGAGCAGGTCGTTGGCGTCGTTCACGCGGTGACCGCCCTTTAAGAGCACGGCGCAGCCGTAGGTGTCGCCGATGCGCTTGGCGGCGCGCTCCATGTCGTCCTTGCTCTCGATCTTCTCGCCGGAGAGGATCTCACCCTCGGGAATGTTCGGCGTGATGACGGTCGAGAGCGGCAGAAGCTCGTCGATGAGCGTCTGCACCGCGTCGGTCTTCATCAGGCTCGAGCCGCTCGTCGCGACCATCACGGGGTCGACCACGATGTTCTTTGCCCCGTAGTGGCGCAGCCGCTCCGCGATCACGCGGATCAGGTCGGAGGACGAAACCATACCGATCTTGACCGCGTCGGGGAAGATATCTTCAAATACCGCGTCCAGCTGCTCTTTTAAGAATGCAGGCGTTGCCTCCTGAATTGCCCTCACGCCGGTCGTGTTCTGTGCCGTGAGCGCGGTGATCGCGGTCATGGCATAAACACCGTTCATCGTCATCGTTTTGATGTCTGCCTGAATACCGGCGCCTCCGCAGGAATCGCTTCCCGCGATGGATAATGCTGTTTTCATCGTTTTTCGTCCTTTCGATTCAAAATGCATCTCTTTTGTTACGCGACAGAGAGTGGTGCCCCCGGTCTGCCGCCCAAAGCCGCGGCTTCAGTCCGCCGCGGTCATTGCCCAGAATTGCTCCAAATGCTCAAAGCTCGTGATATAGCAGTCCGCCAGCGCTCTGACCTCGTCCTGGCGCTTTTCGCTCTCGTCAAAGACCGCCGCGACGGTAAAGCCGTCTTTTTTCGCAGTCTCGATGGCGTGGATGGCGTCCTCGAAGACCACGGCGCCGCTGCGCTGCGCGCCAAAATGCTCCATCGCGCGGCGGAAGATGACGGGCTCGTCCTTGCCGTGCCCGACCTCGCTGCATGTGAAGATCGCGTCGAAGAGGGCCTCAATGCCGCAGCGCCGCAGCGCCGCTTCGATGAGGTAGCGGTCTGTCGCCGTCGCGATGCAGACGTCGACGCCCTTTGCGCGCAGCTCTTTCAAAAACGGGACAACGCCCGGCTTTGGCTGCACCTCGTCGCGGTAAAAATGCTCGATGATGCCATCGATGCCCGCCATGATCTCCTCGGGCGTCTCCGCAAGGTCATACTCTTTTTTCAGGTGCTCCGCCGCCTGTAAGAGGCTCAGCGCGCGCACCTCCTCGCGCACGGTGGGCTTGGGCTCTTTGCCGCGCGAGCGCACATAGCTCTCCGCCACCGTGTCCCAGAGGTACATGGAGTCGAACAGCGTGCCGTCAAAATCAAAGATCACGCACTTGAGCTTCATGCGTTCACCATTTTTTCCGACAGCGCGCGCAGCTCGCGGCATTCGCTTTCGATATTCTCCGCCGAGAAGATGGCGCTGACCAGCGCCACACCGTCAACGCCCGTGCCCGAAAGCTCGAGGATGTTGCTCTTGTTGAGCCCGCCAATCGCCACGACCGGAATATCGACCGCGTCACAGATGGCCTTGAGCGTTTCCTTCGGAAGCACGTCGACGTCCGTCTTTGTCGAGGTCGAGAACATCGCGCCCACGCCGAGGCAGTCTGCCCCGTCGCGCACGGCCTGCTTCGCCTCTTCGACCGAGTGGACGGAAACGCCGATCATCATCTTGTTGCCAACCTTTTCACGCACCTTCGCCGCGGCCATATCCTCCTGACCGACGTGCACGCCCTCGGCACCGCAGGCGATAGCGACGTCCACATTGTCGTTGATGAACAGCGGCACGCCGTAGCGCTTGCACAGCGCCGCGATCTGCTTCGCCTCTTCGAGGAAATCCTCGTCGCCGAGCTTCTTTTCGCGCACCTGCACACAGGTCGCGCCGCCCTTGAGCGCGCATTCGACCTGCTCGTATAAGCTCTGTCTGCCGACCCACGCGCGGTCTGTGACGGCGTAGAGCAGCATCGTCTTCTTATCGCACTTCATACTTTGCGCCTTCCTCCAGCTGTTCGGGCGTCATGTTGTAGATGGCGTCGATGATGTAATTGCGATAGGTGGAGTTGCCGTCCTGCGCGGAAAGGCGCACGTGCGCGATCTCGCCGGCAAGGCCCATGGCGCAGACCGCCGCCGCGGCAGCCTCCAGCGGATGCTCGGGGTTCGCCGTCACATACGCCGCCGTCATGGCGGAGAGCTGGCAGCCCGTGCCCGTGATGGAGGACATCATGGGGTGGCCGTTTCGGATGCAGTAGGCCTTTTTTCCGTCCGCCACAATGTCGATCGCGCCGGTGATGGCAATGACCGCGCCCGTCTTTTCGGCAAAGGCCTTGGCGAACGCGACCGCGCTGTCAAGATTCTCCTCGCTCACCTTGTCCGCGACGTCGGCATCCACGCCCTTGGTCGTGCCGCTGCCGGAGGCGAGGGTCTTGACCTCGGAGATGTTACCGCGGATGACGGTGAATTTGACCTCTTCAAGGAGCTTCTGCGCCGTCTCCGTTCTCAGTTTCGACGCGCCAGCGCCCACGGGATCGAGCACGACGGGGTGAGAAAGCGCGTTCGCGCGCTTGCCCGCAAGAAACATCGACTCGATCGTGCGCTTGTTGAGCGTACCGATGTTGATGTTCAATCCACCGCAGATCGTCGTGATCTCCTCGACCTCGCTTTGGTCGTCCGACATGATGGGCGACGCGCCGCAGGCCAGCACGATGTTGGCGCAGTCGTTCACCGTGACATAGTTCGTGATGTTGTGGATGAGAGGGCACTTGCCTCTCACGTTTTCGAGCATTTTCTGAAACATATCTGTTTCTCCTTTCTGAATAAAAACAGGAGGCGCCCACAACGGGCGTCTCCTGTAAAAAGCCATGAGGTCAACTTCCTACGGCGGCATTACCCGCATCAGGTGAAAGGGTCGAAGTTGGAGCACTTCCTCTCAGCCCGCCTGCACGAGCTCCCCTGTTTTGTCTTGAACGATTGTATTATACGCTTTTTTTCGGCGTCTGCAAGGGGGAAATGATTCAAATGCCGCAACTCGTCGATCAAAGCGCTTCATTCATCCCGCCGCAGCAGTTTTCCGGAACGGTCAGCGCTGCAATTCACTCTTTGGTGAGCAGGCAGACGGCCTCGACAGTTGTTTCAGTTTCCAAGGGAAGTTCTTTCACTTCCTCACCATCAACAGGCACAGGAAAATTGAATACGATCTTCTTTATCCAGCTTCCGTCTTTCCTTTTCTCCGGGAACATCTCAATTCGCTCGATAAAGGCCTTCATAAACTCCTTCTGCTCCGCTTCCGTTGCGGAATGGTAGACTTCATCAAATGCCAGCAACAAGCGATAGATATTGTCTCCGGAAATCTTCTCCTGCTGGATGCTGCGGATCTGACTTTGCAATTCGCCAATCTGAACTTCGATTTCCTCTATCGTATCATACTGTTCATCATATCGGCGCTGCAAATCCAAAATTTTTCTGTCATAGTGGGCATCGTTGATGTCCAAGGTATCCATCTGACGCTCCAAGCGGCTTTTCGTTCCAAAGGCTTGCTTTAGCCGCCCTTGTAGGACAGCAATCTGCCGTTCCATATCTTCTGTATCAACTGCTGTTCCGATTTTCGCCTGAATCGCTTCTACAAACCGTGGATTATTGACCATAGCGGAGATAACCTTCGCCACAAATTTGTTGATTTCCGTCTGCTCGATATTGAGCCGGAAGCTACACTCATGCCCTGTGGGTGTAACCGTATTTTTGCAGTAGTAATAATACCGTGTTTTCTTGTCCTTGCTGTGTGCCTTGGCGATATTGCCGTACATACTCTTTCCGCAGCATGGGCATTTCAAGATACCGGACAGGATGTGTGCGTGGTCTGGATTGTTGACCTTTTCCCGCTTAAAGGAATTGATCTTGCGCTTTTCCTGTGCCAGATACCAATCTTCTTCGGAAATGATAGCTTCGTGTTGTCCTTCATAAACCGGGAACTCCGACTGCTCAACCACGTGCATCTCGTTTCTTGTACCCTGTTTCTTTTCTGTTCTTCGTCTGCCGTAAGCAATCTTTCCCATATAAACAGGATTGTACAATACATTTTTCACAAAATCTCTTGAAAATCCCGGAATGGTATTATTCTGTCTTAGTTTCTTTACATAACCATTGCGGTTCAGATATTTTGCAACTCCAGCAACGCCCTCGTTGGTATGGATGTAGCGGTCATAAATGACACGAATTACTTCCACTTCATCCTCTGCAATAACAAGGTTTCCGTCTTCCAGTTTGTATCCATAGGGAGCGAAACCGCCGTTCCATTTGCCCTCACGAGCCTTTTGCTCCCGTCCTGCCATTGTCTGTGTGCGGATATTTTCTCGCTCAATCTCTGCCACCGCAGACAGCACAGAGATCATCAGCTTTCCGGCATCCTTGGAGCTGTCAATGCCATCCTCCACGCAGATCAGGTTGACACCAAAATCCTGCATAAGCTGCAAAGAGTTCAGAACATCCGCCGCATTTCTGCCAAATCGGGACAGCTTAAAGACCAGCACATAAGAAACATCATCTTTGCCGTCCTGGATGTCATTCAGCATCCGTTGAAACTCCTGCCGCCCTTGAATGTTCTTTCCGGAAAAGCCCTCGTCAGAATACTCCCCGGCAACGATCATATCCTCGTATGCCGCATACTTCCGCAGCTTGTCACGCTGGGCATCCAAGCTGTATCCGTCAACCTGCATCGAGGTGGACACTCTTGTATAAAGATAGCATTTAAGTTGTTTCTTTTTCAGAATCTCCACCTCCCTCATTCCTTCCTTTTACCATAAGTCCCTCGTTGCGGATATAATACTCCAAAAGCCACAGCACATAATCCGGTGCATGGCGGTTGTCCAATTCCCATTCAGTCATAGTCCGGTAAGGAATATGGACGAGCTTGCAAAAATCTTTCCGATTCAGTCCTGTGCTTTCACGCAACTTTATAATTCTGTTTTTACAATCCATCCGTCTTTTCTCCACAAAAGCAAAAAGTACACGTTGCGTAATCATTATAGCATAGCTGTAACGAATACGCAACGTGTAAATTGCGAGATTTTACGCAGCCTTATCCGTCAAAGGCTGTGCTTGATTACTTTCCTCGGAATGCTCCACTTCCTGCGGAGCGTCCTGTTCCAATTTATCCAAAACCTGATGTCCATATTTCTGGAGCATCTGGCTCATAACATCCACACAGCGGTCAAATGCCGCATTATATTTCGCTTCCTCATAATATTTCTTCAATAGGCGATTCCTCCATCAAAGTTCCATATCCTGTCCACGCTTCCGGGCAGGGTGTTCGTGTTCCTGTGTTTCCTTTCCTCTGATGAGGATAGAATTGATAAAAGCCCGAACCTTTTCGGATGCGATTTCCAGTGCATCCAGAAAGGGTTGGGCTTTCTGTTTGAGTTCCATATATTTTTCGTTTACCGCTTCATACCGCTGCTTCCAGATGGAAACCGTCTTTTCTGCGGAAGCCAGTTTTTCTTTCAGACGCTTGTTGTCAGCATTGGCGATAATGCCGTTGACCGCATAGCGTTTGAGTGTGTCGCATTCATCCGGTGTCAGTGTGATATTGTTTCCGAATGTGGCTTTTTTGCCCATTACTTCAATGTCCTGCACTGTCAGCGCAATGGTCTTTGCCGCCTTGGTTTCCTTTTGCAAAGATTCCAGTTTCTTTTTCTGTTTTGCTGTGGCAGCTTTGGCATCCTCCAAATTCTGTTCTGCCTGTGCCACCTGCCCGGTCACAGCTTCCAGCCGCTGCTGTTCTGCCTGCACCTTGAACTGGGTCACAGTCAGATGTTCCTCGGTGCTTCCACGTTCTCCACGCTCCAGATCGGTATATCCGGCAACTCGCATGAAATGAAAAAAGTCATCCTGCAACACACTGTAGGATGACCTCAAAATCTTTTTTCCTCTTGCGTTCAACATTGGATTACCGTCCTCGTCAAGCACCGGCTTGGACTCCCATTTCTTACTGCGGCTGACCTGTGTGATGACCTCCTTAACGGTTCCCCGGAGGGCTTCATCCTTGCATCGCTTCGACCAAAGGATCTGCTTTTCCACCACCGGGATATAAACCACATGAAGGTGGTAGTGGTACACATCTTCGCCCAAAGCTTCGGACATTGCTCGGTTGCGCTCATCGGCGTGCATCACAGCGGAGAGGATATACTGCTCACCACCTACGATCTCCGCAGCAGCTTTGTAGGCATCGGCATAAAACTGTTTCGCAAATTCATAGCCGCCATGATTGTAGAAATAAGCGGAATTCACATCAAATACCAACTCACCGTATTTGACGGCATCCGGTTTCAGACCTCTGGTGGAGATCACGCCGTCTTGTTCCATCTGCTCAAACATTTTTACATAATCGTCCGTGGGTGCTTTGAAATGGACGTTCAGAGAAGTGCGTTCCGGCACGATGTCCTGATTGCTGTAGCTGTCCTTTTCACGCTCATTGTGTTCCTGTACCTTCGCCACATCCGCAGGCGTTTCCAAGTCCTGATTTCTGGCTACGGTACGGTCTATTCCATCATTTCTTGCCATTGAATTTTTGTCCTTCCTTTGGGATTTGCAGACAGCGGGGAGCTACGGAGAGGCACTTTTTCAAAGTGTAATAACCCACTATGACACTTTCATCCATACTGGCTGCAAAGTGCCGTGGGCTCTCCGAGGGCTCTCCCGAGGGGGAATGCGGTCACTGCGGTGACCTCTGCTGACCAAGGCGAAAATGTCTGCGCCTTTTCCCAGGGTCAGCCCGTCTGCATGAAGCTGTTCTGTGTCAACTTCCTCTTGCAGCCGGTGTCCACAGACACTTTTTCAAAAGCCTGTGGACATAGAAACAGCCCGAACGAGAGGATGTGTGCTGTTTCTATAACAAGCGTTTCACGCTCTTTTGCTGCGTACATACGTACCAGCAATGGGATTTACTCGACCTGCCGCCATTCCTCCGGAATGGCCTCCGGTACGTACGTACACGGCGAATCTCCGTAAAACCCATTTATATGAGGTCGTGCAATGGCTTCCACTCCCATGAATCCCCAAACCCGCCGTCCGGCAGAGTTGGTGATGTTGTTGCAATGCTCCAGATTGAATTTTCTGGCATTGGCAATCATGGCGTCGCTGAAGCTGCGGGCTTTCAGCGGTGCAAGGGAGTTTTCCTCGCACCACATCCGGTAGATTTCATAGAAATCCTTGGAGCTGATGGACGCATCCGCTTTGCGCCGGATATATCCCTCTGATTCCATGAAAT
>ENA-UEYF01000374-UEYF01000374.1-human-gut-metagenome-genome-assembly--contig:-NODE-374-length-47120-cov-6.025168_pt1 | contig 47120 bp, 39 predicted proteins | sample MGYA00242902_ERZ507920 | MGnify/ENA primary metagenome ERZ507920 (study PRJEB26167, sample SAMN06115402) | human gut metagenome | host: Homo sapiens | place: China:Jiangxi | collected 2016-07-05...
TCATCAATGCCCTGAAAGCCCGAATCGACGCTTACCAGAAACGTAAGCATCGGGAAGGTAAACGCGTGCATCCCACATCCCTGCATTACGTCTGGAAGCAGCGGCGCAACGATTTGGCGATGGGCATCTCAATGAACGTATCCACTTTGATGAGGGTTCGAGCTTTGAACGACTTGGCGTCGCATTTAACCAGATGGCGGACAATATCAACGCCTTAATTGCCAGCAAAAAACAGCTTATTGACGGTATCGCTCACGAACTGCGAACACCGTTAGTGCGCCTGCGTTATCGACTGGAGATGAGCGATAACCTGAGCGCCGCCGAATCCCAGGCGTTGAATCGTGATATCAGTCAACTTGAAGCTTTAATTGAAGAGCTGCTGACTTATGCCCGACTCGATCGCCCACAAAACGAGCTTCATCTTAGCGAACCAGACCTGCCGTTGTGGCTGTCAACGCATCTGGCAGATATTCAGGCAGTAACGCCCGATAAAACGGTACGGATAAAAACGCTCGTGCAAGGCCATTATGCGGCGTTGGATATGCGCTTAATGGAGCGCGTGCTGGATAATTTGCTCAATAACGCCCTGCGGTACTGCCATTCAACGGTTGAAACCAGCCTGCTACTGTCGGGGAATAGAGCGACATTAATTGTTGAGGATGATGGCTCAGGGATTGCCCCAGAAAACCGCGAACATATCTTTGAACCTTTTGTTCGCCTCGATCCCAGCCGGGGTCGCTCAACCGGCGGCTGCGGGCTGGGACTGGCAATTGTCCACTCTATAGCACTGGCAATGGGCGGTACGGTTAATTGTGGCACCAGCGAACTGGGTGGTGCCCGCTTCTCGTTTAGCTGGCCGTTATGGCATAACATCCCGCAATTTACCTCTGCTTGACACTACGCGCACGGTGGTCAAGTCACCACCACTGTGCTATAAATTAAGGATGTTGTAACTAAAGTGGTTAATATTATGGCGCGTTACGATCTCGTAGACCGACTCAACACTACCTTTCGCCAGATGGAACAAGAGCTGGCTGCATTTGCCGCTCATCTTGAGCAACACAAGCTATTGGTTGCCCGCGTGTTCTCTTTGCCGGAGGTAAAAAAAGAGGATGAGCATAATCCGCTTAATCGTATTGAGGTAAAACAACATCTCGGCAACGACGCGCAGTCGCTGGCGTTGCGTCATTTCCGCCATTTATTTATTCAACAACAGTCCGAAAATCGCAGCAGCAAGGCCGCTGTCCGTCTGCCTGGCGTGTTGTGTTACCAGGTCGATAACCTTTCGCAAGCAGCGTTGGTCAGTCATATTCAGCACATCAATAAACTCAAGACCACGTTCGAGCATATCGTCACGGTTGAATCAGAACTCCCCACCGCGGCACGTTTTGAATGGGTGCATCGTCATTTGCCGGGGCTGATCACCCTTAATGCTTACCGCACGCTCACCGTTCTGCACGACCCCGCCACTTTACGCTTTGGTTGGGCTAATAAACATATCATTAAGAATTTGCATCGTGATGAAGTCCTGGCACAGCTGGAAAAAAGCCTGAAATCACCACGCAGTGTCGCACCGTGGACGCGCGAGGAGTGGCAAAGAAAACTGGAGCGAGAGTATCAGGATATCGCTGCCCTGCCACAGAACGCGAAGTTAAAAATCAAACGTCCGGTGAAGGTGCAGCCGATTGCCCGCGTCTGGTACAAAGGAGATCAAAAACAAGTCCAACACGCCTGCCCTACACCACTGATTGCACTGATTAATCGGGATAATGGCGCGGGCGTGCCGGACGTTGGTGAGTTGTTAAATTACGATGCCGACAATGTGCAGCACCGTTATAAACCTCAGGCGCAGCCGCTTCGTTTGATCATTCCACGGCTGCACCTGTATGTTGCAGATTAACGCCCGGCTTTCATACTGCCGACCATCTGTTCTGGCCGTACCCAGCTGTCAAACTCGGCTTCGCTAAGATACCCCAGCGCAAGGGCCGCAGCTTTTAAGGTCAGCCCTTCTTTATGCGCTTTTTTGGCGATCTCCGCGGCTTTGTCATAACCAATGTGGGTGTTAAGCGCAGTCACCAGCATCAGCGATTCATTGAGTAATTGATTGATTCGCTCACGATTCGGTTCAATACCCACTGCGCAGTGTTTGTTAAAACTTTCCATGCCATCTGCCAGCAAGCGCACCGATTGCAGGAAATTGTGGATCACCATTGGACGGAAGACGTTCAGTTCAAAGTTACCGGAAGCGCCCCCCATGTTGATCGCCACGTCGTTCCCCATCACCTGACAGCAGAGCATGGTTAATGCCTCACACTGTGTTGGGTTCACTTTCCCCGGCATGATTGAGCTGCCCGGCTCATTTTCCGGGATTGAGATTTCACCAATTCCGCAGCGCGGGCCAGAGGCCAGCCAGCGGACATCATTGGCGATTTTCATCAGTGACGCAGCCAACCCTTTCAACGCGCCGTGCGCCTGAACCAGGGCATCACAGGTCGCAAGCGCTTCAAATTTGTTCGGCGCGGTAACAAACGGTGCACAGGTAATGACTGCCAGTTCATCTGCTACGCGACGCGCATACTCCGGATGGGTATTTAGTCCAGTACCCACCGCTGTACCGCCAAGAGCCAGTTCCGCTACGTGAGGCAGGCTGTATTCGATATGTTTGAGATTATGCTCGAGCATCGCTACCCAGCCGGAAATCTCCTGCCCCAGCGTTAACGGCGTGGCATCCTGCAAGTGAGTACGACCAATTTTGACGATATCGGCAAAAGCACGGGATTTCTCATTCAGTGTCTGTGTCAGGGTTTTAAGCTGAGGAATGAGTTGCTTGCGCAGCGCCAGCAGCGCCGCAACGTGCATCGCCGTCGGAAAGACATCGTTGGAACTTTGGCTTTTGTTCACGTCGTCGTTAGGGTGAACTTTACGTTCCATCCCGCGCACACCGCCGAGTAATTCACTGGCCCGGTTAGCCAGCACTTCGTTCATGTTCATGTTACTTTGCGTGCCGGAGCCGGTCTGCCAGATAGCCAGCGGGAATTCGTCGTCATGCTGTCCTGCCAGTACTTCATCCGCCGCCTGACGAATGGCGCTCGCTTTCTCTTCAGACAACAAGCCTAAATCTTCATTAACTTTTGCCGCTGCACGCTTGGTTAGCGCCAGCGCATGAATCAGTGAGGTGGGCATTTTCTCCGTCGAAATGCGGAAATGCTCCAGCGAGCGTTGAGTTTGTGCGCCCCACAGCTTATCTGCCGGGACATCAATCGCCCCCATCGAATCTTTTTCGCTGCGTACTGTATTCATGACCTGCTCCTCACCTGATTAATTTTTTCTTTCTGTTTTGCTTTCGTTAAGCAACTTTTAGCTCACTTATTATTTACCATTTGATAACAAATGTTTGGTCTTTCGTGCCATGTAAAAAAACCGCCCCGAAGGGCGGCTCTGTTTATTTCACACAGCGGGTGCATTGTGTGAGTTGTATCTGCTGGAAGAAGTCATTTCCTTTATCATCCACAAGGATAAACGCCGGGAAATCTTCCACTTCAATTTTCCAGATGGCTTCCATTCCCAGTTCCGGATATTCAACACATTCCAGGCTCTTAATACTTCCCTGCGCCAATACAGCGGCCGGACCACCGATACTGCCAAGGTAGAAGCCGCCGTGTTTTTTACAGGCATCCGTCACCTGCTGGCTGCGGTTGCCTTTCGCCAGCATGATCATACTTCCGCCCTGCGCTTGCAGTTGATCGACATAAGAATCCATCCGTCCGGCGGTCGTTGGGCCAAGAGAACCGGAGGCATAACCTTCCGGCGTTTTGGCCGGACCCGCGTAGTAAATCGGATGATCTTTGATGTACTGCGGCAGCCCTTCACCGTTATCCATCCGCTCTTTCAGTTTGGCGTGAGCAATATCACGACCGACGATAATCGTGCCGTTAAGCGATAAGCGTGTAGAAACGGGATACTGCGACAACTGTGCGAGGATCTCTTTCATCGGACGGTTAAGGTCAACGCGCACCGCTTCGCCTTCTCCCGCTTTGCGCAGCTCTTCCGGGATATATTTGCCTGGATTATGTTCCAGTTTTTCGATCCAGATCCCCTGACGGTTGATCTTCGCTTTGATATTACGGTCAGCAGAGCAGGAGACGCCCATACCGACCGGGCAGGATGCGCCGTGACGTGGCAGGCGAATCACGCGGATGTCGTGAGCGAAGTATTTACCACCAAACTGCGCACCCAGACCAAGATTTTGCGCTTCGATCAGCAATTCTTTTTCCAGTTCCACATCGCGGAACGCCTGACCGTGCTCATTCCCTTCCGTTGGCAGTTCATCATAGTATTTCGCGGAAGCCAGTTTCACCGTTTTAAGGTTCGTTTCTGCAGAAGTTCCACCAATAACGAACGCAATATGATACGGAGGACAGGCCGCCGTACCCAGCGTGCGCATCTTCTCAACCAGGTAATTTTTCAGTTTCCCCGGCGTCAGTAACGCTTTGGTTTCCTGATAGAGATACGTCTTGTTTGCCGAACCACCACCTTTGGCGATACAGAGGAATTTGTACTCGTCGCCATCAACGGCATAAAGATCGATCTGCGCTGGCAGATTGGTGCCGGTATTCACCTCTTTATACATATCCAGCGGCGCGTTTTGCGAGTAGCGCAGATTATCTTCGATATAAGTGTTATAGACACCGCGCGCCAGCGCTGCTTCATCACCGCCACCGGTCCATACACGCTGCCCTTTTTTACCAACAATAATCGCGGTGCCGGTATCCTGACAGGTTGGCAGAACGCCTTTCGCCGCGATGTCGGAGTTACGCAGGAATTGCAGCGCCACATATTTATCATTTTCGCTGGCCTCCGGGTCACGCAGAATGTCGGCCACCTGTTGTTGGTGCGCCGGACGCAGCATGAACGACGCATCATGAAACGCCTGGCGCGCCAACAGAGTTAACGCTTCGGGTGCGACTTTCAAAATCTCCTGCCCTTCAAATTCAGATACGCTAACGTGTTCGCTGGTTAGCAGGTAATACTCAGTATCATCTTTTTTGAGTGGAAAAGGAGCCTGATAATGAAAGGGTTTGTTTGACATTGTTCTCTCACTTACTGCCTGGTTTGGTTATGCTCTGGGCGGGTGTTCCGTTGCCCTGTTAAAAGCGAGTAACAATATCCTACACACTTTTTTAACAAAAACTGAGACTAGTACGACTTTTTGCGGCTCCAGGTTACTTCCCGTAGGATTCTTGCTTTAATAGTGGGATTAATTTCCACATTAAAACAGGGATTGATCATGCAAAAACTCATTAACTCAGTGCAAAACTATGCCTGGGGCAGCAAAACGGCGTTGACTGAACTTTATGGTATGGAAAATCCGTCCAGCCAGCCGATGGCCGAGCTGTGGATGGGCGCACATCCGAAAAGCAGTTCACGAGTGCAGAATGCCGCCGGAGATATCGTTTCACTGCGTGATGTGATTGAGAGTGATAAATCGACTCTGCTCGGAGAGGCCGTTGCCAAACGCTTTGGCGAACTGCCTTTCCTGTTCAAAGTATTATGCGCAGCACAGCCACTCTCCATTCAGGTTCATCCAAACAAACACAATTCTGAAATCGGTTTTGCCAAAGAAAATGCCGCAGGTATCCCGATGGATGCCGCCGAGCGTAACTATAAAGATCCTAACCACAAGCCGGAGCTGGTTTTTGCGCTGACGCCTTTCCTTGCGATGAACGCGTTTCGTGAATTTTCCGAGATTGTCTCCCTACTCCAGCCGGTCGCAGGTGCACATCCGGCGATTGCTCACTTTTTACAACAGCCTGATGCCGAACGTTTAAGCGAACTGTTCGCCAGCCTGTTGAATATGCAGGGTGAAGAAAAATCCCGCGCGCTGGCGATTTTAAAATCGGCGCTCGACAGTCAGCAGGGTGAACCGTGGCAAACGATTCGTTTAATTTCTGAATTTTACCCGGAAGACAGCGGTCTGTTCTCCCCGCTATTGCTGAATGTGTTGAAATTGAACCCTGGCGAAGCGATGTTCCTGTTCGCTGAAACACCGCACGCTTACCTGCAAGGCGTGGCGCTGGAAGTGATGGCAAACTCCGATAACGTGCTGCGTGCGGGTCTGACGCCTAAATACATTGATATTCCGGAACTGGTTGCCAATGTGAAATTCGAAGCCAAACCGGCTAACCAGTTGTTGACCCAGCCGGTGAAACAAGGTGCAGAACTGGACTTCCCGATTCCAGTGGATGATTTTGCCTTCTCGCTGCATGACCTTAGTGATAAAGAAACCACCATTAGCCAGCAGAGTGCCGCCATTTTGTTCTGCGTCGAAGGCGATGCAACGTTGTGGAAAGGTTCTCAGCAGTTACAGCTTAAACCGGGTGAATCAGCGTTTATTGCCGCCAACGAATCACCGGTGACTGTCAAAGGCCACGGCCGTTTAGCGCGTGTTTACAACAAGCTGTAAGAGCTTACTGAAAAAATTAACATCTCTTGCTAAGCTTATTAAAGGCTTATAACACCTTCAGGCGGCCAGTCCGCCTGATTTCATTTTATGGATAATCATTATGAATAAATCGCTGGTAGCGGTAGGCGTCATTGTTGCGCTAGGCGTAGTCTGGACAGGCGGCGCATGGTATACAGGCAAGAAGATTGAAACCCATCTCGAAGACATGGTCGCGCAGGCGAACGCGCAACTCAAACTGACAGCTCCTGAATCCAACCTGGAAGTGAGTTATCAAAACTATCATCGCGGCGTATTCAGCAGCCAGTTGCAACTGTTGGTGAAACCCATTGCCGGGAAAGAAAATCCGTGGATTAAAAGCGGTCAGAGCGTCATCTTCAACGAATCGGTTGATCATGGTCCCTTCCCGCTTGCCCAGCTTAAAAAACTGAACCTGATCCCGTCGATGGCATCAATTCAAACCACGCTGGTTAATAACGAAGTAAGCAAACCACTGTTTGATATGGCAAAAGGTGAAACGCCTTTTGAGATTAACTCGCGCATTGGTTACAGCGGTGATTCCAGTTCCGATATTTCGCTCAAGCCACTGAATTACGAGCAAAAGGATGAAAAAGTCGCCTTTAGCGGCGGCGAGTTCCAGTTAAATGCTGACAGAGACGGCAAAGCCATCTCCCTTTCCGGGGAGGCGCAAAGTGGTCGGATAGACGCAGTTAACGAATACAACCAGAAAGTGCAGTTGACCTTTAATAATCTGAAAACCGACGGTTCCAGCACGCTGGCAAGTTTTGGTGAGCGTGTAGGAAATCAAAAACTGTCACTGGAAAAAATGACCATTTCAGTGGAAGGCAAAGAACTGGCACTGCTGGAAGGCATGGAGATCAGCGGTAAATCGGATCTGGTCAATGACGGTAAAACGATCAATAGCCAACTGGATTACTCGCTAAACAGCCTGAAGGTACAGAATCAGGATCTGGGCAGCGGCAAGCTGACTTTAAAAGTCGGCCAGATTGATGGTGAAGCCTGGCATCAGTTTAGCCAGCAATATAACGCGCAAACTCAGGCGCTGCTGGCACAGCCAGAAATTGCCAACAACCCCGAACTTTATCAGGAGAAAGTGACGGAAGCCTTCTTTAGCGCCCTGCCGCTGATGCTGAAAGGCGATCCGGTGATTACTATCGCGCCGCTAAGCTGGAAAAACAGTCAGGGTGAAAGTGCCCTGAATCTGTCGCTGTTCCTGAAAGATCCGGCAACGACTAAAGAAGCGCCGCAAACGCTGGCGCAGGAAGTAGATCGTTCGGTTAAATCTCTGGATGCGAAACTGACCATTCCGGTGGATATGGCAACTGAGTTTATGACTCAGGTAGCGAAGCTGGAAGGTTATCAGGAAGATCAAGCGAAAAAACTGGCGAAACAGCAAGTTGAAGGTGCATCAGCAATGGGGCAGATGTTCCGTCTGACCACCTTGCAGGACAATACCATCACCACCAGCCTGCAATATGCTAACGGTCAGATAACGTTAAACGGGCAGAAAATGCCACTGGAAGATTTCGTTGGTATGTTTGCAATGCCGGCATTAAATGTTCCGGTCGTACCCGCTATTCCGCAGCAGTAATTCACAGCCAAAACGCCGGAGATTTTTCTCTCCGGCGTTATTTCTTACTTCAGCATAAAGTCATACTGAATACTCATTTTCACATCCCAGTAATTCAGGCGATCGCCCAGCGCACTGCCATCGCGCTTTTCCCGCCCTTTATCGGCAGCAAGAAAGAAATTCATCCCTTGTAACGGCCCTTCGCTGACCCGATAGTTCATACCACCTAAGATACCCGTGCCTTCAATCCGCACATCTCGTTTACTGGATTCATAGCCGCGAGTCACAATCGGTGCAAATGTCAGTGTAAATTGCGGCGTTAAACGATAGTTGACGCCCAATTGCCAGGACTGCATTCCTTCACGGTTACGATCAAGACTTAATGAAAAGGGATAGCCAATGTCGGTATCCACCACGGCACCATTCATTGCATGGCGCAAATAACCACCACTGCCAAATACGCTTCCCCACGGCGCATTCCAGGTCAATTGTCCACTAACCAACGCCGTTTCATTGGGCTGGCTGGTATTACGACTTAAACCTTCGAGCTGCGCGTAAAAGCCGAGCAACTCCCCTTTCAACGTATAATTCGGGTCGAGCGGTATGCTTTTCTCGAGAATACTTTGTATCTGATTGGAAACATCTTTCTGTACCGATGCCCCCAGAGAATAGCGACTGGTATCATCATGCCAACTGGCGGCTAAAAAAGAACGTGCGCGATGTTTATCGTATTTTCCCGTCTGGCTGTTATACACCCCTTCATCACGAATACCGGTTGTTGAATCAGTCCATAAAAATACTCGTGAACGCCACATTCCCCACAGATCAATATTTGGTGTTAAAGCCCAATAACCTAATGCTCCTTCAGAAACTGTCGGTAATGTACGTTGCGAACTGCCAGCAATTAACGGAATACGATAAGGTAAGCTACCATAACTATAATCCGTCCCGAAGCGACCTAATTTAAGCAGGCTATTTTCACTGGGTTTTATTTTTACTGCCCCCAGGGCAAAGCCAAAACTTTTATCACCATCAAGATACCACCGGGTACTCATATCAGCACGAGCACCTAATTTATAAACATAATACGCCCCGCCTTCAACGCCAATAATATTGGAATAATAACCACTATTGAAATCGAGCAATCCTCCCTGTACCCATGCGTAAATATCTCTTCCCGCGCCAGCACTGGGCTTATCCGCCCTGCGCAATTCGTTTTTCAGTCTGATGCGTAGTCCCGCTTCATCGTCAGCCAGTTGCGCCGCATAAGCAGAGGTAAGGCCAGAGGCAGCCGTCAGGCAAATAACGGCCATGGCCACTATTTTTCTCATAGTTGCACCTTTGATGTTCTGATTATTTTTATTGAATATTAATTAGTGATATCGCTGATTAATTGCTGCTGCACTTTTTTACGATTATCAATTTCAACCACGATTTCTTTGAATTTTTTATCCGTGAGCGGATAAAACCAGATAATAACGAATGCCAGTAGCATAAATCCGCAAGGTACTAAGGCAATTGATGTGCGGATGCCCATAATAACTTCCGGCGTTTGCACCTGATTGGCGATATATCCGCTTAACCCCAAAATAAAGGCAGGAATTGAACCTCCGATTGCCTGACCGCATTTACGGGTAAATGAGAATAGTGAATAGGTGAGCCCTTCAATTCGCACGCCGGTCAGGTATTCACCGTATTCTACGGTATCAGCTTCCAGCGCCCACATCACGGTCATGGTAACGCCCTGACCAATTGAAGCGATGGCCAACGCAACCAACGCCACCGGCAGTGACCAGACGGAAACCCAGAAGAACAGCAGATAACCGCAGGTTCCCAGCAAAGCGCCAATCAGGAAGGTATTCTTTTTACCGATCCTCGCGACCATCCCCGGCACCAGCGGTGCCGATGCCACAGTACCAACCAGGTTTTGCACCAGTACCAGCACAGTGAACAGCCCGGTATCATTTAACACATAGCGCACGTAGAACAACGACGAGGCGCTGACCGCAAAGGTCGAAATCAGCACACACAGCGCACCGATGCACAACATAAACAGCGGGCGATTCCGTTTCAGGGTTTGCAGACTGATATTCAATGACGGCTGCGCAACGATACGTACCACATTCTCACGCGTCGATTTGAAGCAGATGAAGTAAAGCACCATTCCGGCAATCGCCAGCACAATTGTCCAGAAATGGTATACCGACACCATCTCTTCCGGGCTGGAGTTCTTAATGCTCGGTCCTATCAGAAATGCCAGGCAGACAAAGGTCAATGAAGCGGCAATCCCACGAGCCGCGCCCAGACGGGCGCGGGATTGTGGTTGTTGGGTCATCGCGGTAGCAAGTGAACCATAAGGAATATTCACCAGGCTGTAGCAAAGCCCGAGGCCCATGTAGGTCAAATATGCATACACTACTTTGCTGCTATGGCTCCAGTCGGTCGGTACCCAGAATACCAGCACGCTGAAGATCATTAACGGCGCAGTACCGAAGAGTAAAAACGGGCGGAATTTTCCCCAGCGGGTATTCACACTGTCCACCACTCGTCCGGCAAAGACGTCGGCGAAGGCATCGAATACCCGCACCAGTAACAGCATGGTGCCTGCCGCAGCGGCACCGACGCCAGCGACGTCGGTGTAGTAACTCAACAGGAAGAGCGCCCCCATTGCGAAGGCGAAGTTATTGGCGACGTCACCGAGGCTGTAGCCGACGATGGTGCGCCAGGAGAGTTGTTGATTCATTGTTTGCCTCCCTGCTGCGGTTTTTCACCGAAGTTCATGCCAGTCCAGCGTTTTTGCAGCAGAAAAGCCGCCGACTTCGGTTTGCGGTCGCGGGTGAAGATCCCCTTCTTGTTACCGCCAACGCGCAATATGCCTTGCGAGGTCGCAAAATCGGCGAAATTCCATACCTGTTCACCGACGACGGCGCTGACGCGATCAAAGACGCGGTGATACATATCCAGCCATGCACACTGATACTCTTCACTCCACATGTCGGTGTACATTGAGTGCAGCCCGGCTAACGTATCCACGCCGTATTCGGTGATGATAATCGGCTGATGCAGTTTCTCCTGCCAGGCCAGAAGTTCTTTTTCCAGTACCTTCTCTGCCGTTTCCAAATCGCCGCTTTGGACATACCATCCGTAATAACGGTTCAGGCACAGCACATCAAAGAGATCGCTGATGGTATCGGTGTGAGCGTCGCAGAACATTACATTGACGCAGGTGATCGGACGCGTCGGGTCGAGTTTACGCGTTGCTTCCGCCAGTGGCGCGAAATATTCCCGTGCACCTTGCGGACGGGTATCCGGTTCGTTGGCAATACTCCACATCACCACGCTTGGGTGGTTTTTGTCACGCGCTATCAGCTCTTTAATCGCCTGTAAGTGCGCCTGCTGAGTTTCCCCGTTGACTGCCTCTTCGCTGTACAGTTCTTTCGGCTTGTTGCCCGCTTCGAAACCAATGCCTAAAGAGAGGTTAAAGCCGACAGCAGCAGTTTCATCAATCACCACGATGCCATGTTCATCTGCCCAGTCGAGCATCTCTTCAGCGTAAGGGTAATGCGAGGTACGGTAGGAGTTGGCCCCAATCCAGTCCATTAATGCGTGATCGTGCACCATCAGCACGTTATCGAATCCTTTGCCACGCAAGTCCGCATCTTCATGACGACCAAAGCCAGTAAAGTAGAACGGTTTGTGGTTAATCAGGAACTGTTCGCCCTTCACTGCCACTGACCGGATGCCGACGCGAAGCGGGTAGATATCACACTCTGTCTGGCTTTTGGCTGTGACGCACAGTTCATAGAGATAACCTTCACCCGGTTGCCAGAGGTGCGGATTCACCACTTGCAAAGTCCCGCTAGTGCCTTGTCCAGTTGCAACCACCTGTTGATCCGCATCACGCAGTTCAACGCTGACATCACCATTGGCCACCACCTGCCAGTCAACAGACGCGTGGTTACAGTCTTGCGCGACATGCGTCACCACGGTGATATCGTCCACCCAGGTGTTCGGCGTGGTGTAGAGCATTACGCTGCGATGGATCCCGGCATAGTTAAAGAAATCATGGAAGTAAGACTGCTTTTTCTTGCCGTTTTCGTCGGTAATCACCATTCCCGGCGGGATAGTCTGCCAGTTCAGTTCGTTGTTCACACAAACGGTGATACGTACACTTTTCCCGGCAATAACATACGGCGTGACATCGGCTTCAAATGGCGTATAGCCGCCCTGATGCTCCATCACTTCCTGATTATTGACCCACACTTTGCCGTAATGAGTGACCGCATCGAAACGCAGCACGATACGCTGGCCTGCCCAACCTTTCGGTATAAAGACTTCGCGCTGATACCAGACGTTGCCCGCATAATTACGAATATCTGCATCGGCGAACTGATCGTTAAAACTGCCTGGCACAGCAATTGCCCGGCTTTCTTGTAACGCGCTTTCCCACCAACGCTGATCAATTCCACAGTTTTCGCGATCCAGACTGAATGCCCACAGGCCGTCGAGTTTTTTGATTTCACGGGTTGGGGTTTCTACAGGACGTAACATAAGGGACTCCTCATTAAGATAATAATACTGGTCAACCTTTAATCTGATTAGTTAACCAATTCTGTGTTGCACACAGTTATCTGTGAGAAACCCATGGAAGAGAAATGGAAATAAAAAGAACTGACACCGCGATCAAAAAACCAAAAACTGCAATACCCACAGCGTGATATAGATCGCATTAATCTTTAAAACAGCGTTGACAGAAGCCATAAAATAAGCAATCGAACGTTCGTTCGAGTATCTTAAAAACGATAAACTCTCATGACATATGGCTACGACGAATATTTTGGGGGGAATTCTCCGAAGCCGGGAAGGATAATTTTTGCACAGAGAAATTACGATATGAAACGCGGGCACAGTTATCACCAGCCCGCCGAAAAAGAGAGAGAATCAGGATGCGGTTAAGATACCGCCAATCATCGCGCGTAATCCCTGAGCAAACGACGCTTCACGCGCCAGGTCTTCCGCTTCGATATCGGCCAGTACACCGTAGGTCAGATCCAGCAGTAAACGTGAAGTCATTGCCGTGTTGATGTCTGGGCTTATCTCGCCTTTTTGCTGGGCATCACGCATCCGCTGGGCAACAAATTCCGTGATCGTCATATGCTTATTTTTAAGCATGGCGGCGACCTGTGGGTTACGCATCCCTTCCGCCATAATTTCAACCACCAGCGCCCGTTGTCCAAAGGCTTCATGGGTGAGAGAGACAATGGACTCGACCATATAGTCAACGAAATGAATCCCTTCAATCGGTTCCCGGAAACGGGCCAGCGCCCTCTCCTGGTCCTGTAAGATAATCGCCTGAATCAAGGCTTCTTTGGAGATGAAATGGTGATAGAGCGTCCCGGGACTAATGGCGCAAGATTTACAGATGGCTTTCATCGAGGCACTGTGAAATCCATTTTCTGAAAAAATCTCTCTGGCAGCATTGAGGATCCGGGTCCGTGTCGGTTGTGCTTCAGTCTGCATGTTATCCATCATTAAACCATTATAGTTAGCGTGAATAACTAGTTTACCGCGTTGTCAGGTGAGCGCCTATCATTGCTGTTGAATAGTGCGAAGGCACACTCTATTCGTATACTTTTCACCCAGCAATTGGTTAACCAATAGCCGTGATTTGGCTGCCAGTTGTTTAGCAGAGACGTTGATGAGTTTATCCCGGTAAACAACACGCACGGTTGTTTACCGGTCCGTTAGTGTATTAATTGAGCTCCTGTACCCCACCACCGGAGACGGTGAGAATTTGTCCGCTTACCCAGCTCGCAGCAGGCGAGCAAAGGAACAGCGCTGCGTTAGCAATATCTTGCGGTTGGCCCAGACGTCTGATCGGCGTGTGCTGTAACATTTTTTGTTCAATTTCTGGTGTAATAACGGATTTCAGGGCATCGGTTAATATTGCCCCCGGCGCAATGCCATTTACCCGAATATTTTTTTCACCCAGGTCAAACGCCATATTTCTGACCAGATGACTGGCCGCAGCTTTAGATGATGCATAGGAAGTCATGTTTATATTTTTATTTTCTGCCGCCATAGAAGTGATGGTCAGAATAACGCCACCGCCATTTTTTTCCATTTCTGGCGCAACAAGTTGTGACAGATGGAAAAAAGAAAACACATTCAGTTCATAAGCACGGCGAAAATCCGCCATTGGCATATCAAACGGTTTAGGTCCACCGCCACCGGCGTTGTTAACCAGAATATCAACTTTACCCAGCTTACTGATAGCAAAGTCTGCCAGTGCAGAGAGTTCCTGTTCGGAAGTAATATCACAACGGCAGGCAAATGCCTGACCACCCAGTTGTTGAATTTCGTCTACAACATGGTTAGCTGCGTCGGCGTTAATATCACTGACCACCACAGATGCGCCAGCTGTCGCGAATGTAATGGCGATTTCTTTACCAATACCTGCACCCGCACCTGTGATGATGGCGCATTTTCCGTCGAGTCTCAGGTTGTCAGAATTAAACACATAAACCTCCTGTGAACTTCAGTAAAAATAAAAGGCACCGCCTGTGTGCCACATTTTTTATCATTAACCTTGAGGAAAGGACACTACCAGGTATAGCAGATAAAGAGAGGATTATTTCGCTGCAATGAGCCGGGCGGGAATAATAAGATTGCGTGAATGCGTCTCTTCATGGGTGATTTTTTGCATCATGCGATCCGCAAGTGTGATACCAAGTTCCCGCGCTGGCGTGCTGGCCCAGGTAACAGGTATATCATCAAGTGTGGTTGGTGTCGCATCGGTAAATGCCGCCAGCGAAACCTGTTGCTCAAAGTAACGATCGACTCCGCTTTCCCCGCTTTGCCGCCCTGCTTTGAGCAAACCAAACCATGCCCCCATCGCAATAGTTTCGTTATAGCAAACCACGGCACTGATGGTCGGGTTATGACGTAAAAGCGCCGTGATAGCTTCCGCGGCTTGCTTCTGGCTGGAAGTGCACTCCAACACCCAATCGCTATGAAACGGCAGGCCAAATTTTAGTAGAGTTGCACAATAGCCCCCAACCCGTTCTGCACGGGTTAATGAGGAACTTTGCCCTCCCAGCCAGGCGATCCGCTGATGCCCATTGCGAATGAGATGCTCCGTCAACAACTGTGCAGCCTGCATGTTGTCCGGGCGAACCGTATCAACATCATCAAGATAACTGGCACGGGAAGCGAAAATCACCGGGATAGCTTTTTCTTCTGCCATCCGTCGCAGGTCATCGCTACTTCCTGCAGCTCCGGCAATTACCACACCATCGACACCCTGATTCAGTAACAGTGAAAACCGCTGTGCCAGCTGCTCACCGTCTTTACCGCCGTGAAGCAAAAAAACCATCCGTCCCTGCGCTTCCAGAGCTTCCGTCAATCCGGCCGTCAATTCGGCGTAAAACGGCGCAGATAAATCACGGACGATCAAACCAATGACGCCGCTTTGCCCGCCGCGCAGCGCCGACGCCTGGCGATTGCGCACAAATCCCAGCTCTTCAATGGCGGCGTTAACGCGTTCTCCTGTGGCGGTAGAGATTCGCCCTTTGCCACTAAGCACCAGCGAAACGGTACTTACCGACACGCCCGCAGCCAGCGCAACATCATGAATGGTTATTTTTTTGGCGGTAGCCATGCAGATGACCTACTCCCTGATTATGTGACAGATAAAACGTTTTACCTTTTATTTATCTTATACCCGCTATTATCGTTGCGTAATGTGATTTATGCCTCACTAAAATTTGATAAAACGTTTTATCTTCTCGCGCAATTTACTGAATCCAGATTGTTCTCTACGAGGAGTCGTTTTATGACGGCGAAAACAGCACCGAAAGTCACGCTGTGGGAGTTCTTCCAGCAGTTAGGCAAAACCTTCATGTTACCCGTGGCATTATTGTCGTTCTGCGGCATTATGCTCGGCATTGGTAGTTCTCTTAGCAGCCATGATGTCATAACCCTGATCCCGGTCCTGGGCAACCCCGTGTTGCAGGCTATCTTTACCTGGATGAGTAAGATTGGCTCGTTTGCTTTTAGTTTCCTGCCAGTCATGTTCTGTATCGCCATCCCGCTGGGTCTGGCACGCGAAAACAAAGGCGTAGCGGCATTCGCTGGCTTCGTCGGTTATGCGGTAATGAACCTCGCGGTAAACTTCTGGTTGACCAATAAAGGCATTCTGCCAACCACGGATGCCGCGGTTCTGAAAGCCAATAACATCCAGAGCATTCTTGGGATCCAGTCGATCGATACCGGGATCCTCGGTGCGGTGATCGCCGGTATTATCGTCTGGATGCTGCATGAGCGTTTCCATAATATCCGCCTGCCGGATGCGCTGGCATTCTTCGGCGGTACGCGCTTCGTACCAATTATCTCCTCGCTGGTGATGGGCCTTGTCGGCCTGGTGATTCCATTAGTCTGGCCGATTTTCGCCATGGGTATTAGCGGCTTGGGCCATATGATAAACAGCGCGGGTGATTTCGGACCGATGCTGTTTGGTACCGGTGAACGTCTGCTGTTGCCGTTTGGTCTGCATCACATTCTGGTGGCATTAATTCGCTTTACCGACGCAGGCGGCACGCAGGAAGTCTGCGGTCAAACCGTCAGCGGCGCACTGACCATCTTCCAGGCGCAATTGAGTTGCCCGACCACTCACGGTTTTTCTGAAAGCGCCACGCGTTTCCTTTCGCAAGGTAAAATGCCTGCGTTTCTCGGCGGTCTGCCAGGTGCAGCGTTAGCTATGTATCACTGCGCGCGCCCGGAAAATCGCCATAAAATTAAAGGTCTGCTGATTTCTGGCCTGATCGCCTGCGTCGTTGGCGGCACTACCGAACCGCTGGAATTCCTGTTCCTGTTCGTAGCGCCAGTTCTGTATGTCATCCACGCGCTGTTAACCGGCCTCGGCTTCACCGTCATGTCTGTGCTCGGCGTCACCATCGGTAATACCGACGGCAATATCATCGACTTCGTGGTGTTCGGTATTTTGCATGGTCTGTCAACCAAGTGGTACATGGTGCCAGTGGTGGCGGCAATCTGGTTTGTCGTTTACTACGTCATCTTCCGTTTCGCTATCACCCGCTTCAATCTGAAAACCCCGGGGCGCGATAGCGAAGTTGCCAGCTCAATCGAAAAAGCCGTTGCCGGTGCGCCGGGTAAATCAGGTTACAACGTTCCTGCAATCCTCGAAGCATTAGGCGGTGCCGACAATATTGTCAGCCTCGATAACTGCATTACCCGTCTGCGTTTGTCTGTGAAAGATATGTCGCTTGTTAATGTGCAGGCACTGAAGGACAATCGGGCAATTGGCGTAGTACAACTTAATCAACATAACCTGCAGGTTGTTATCGGGCCACAAGTTCAGTCAGTAAAAGATGAAATGGCCGGTCTGATGCATACTGTCCAGGCATAAGGATAAGATATGTTCGATTTTTCAAAGGTCGTGGATCGTCATGGCACATGGTGTACACAGTGGGATTATGTCGCTGACCGTTTCGGCACTGCTGACCTGTTACCGTTCACGATTTCAGACATGGATTTTGCCACTGCCCCCTGCATTATCGAGGCGCTGAATCAGCGCCTGATGCACGGCGTATTTGGCTACAGCCGCTGGAAAAACGATGAGTTTCTCGCGGCTATTGCCCACTGGTTTTCCACCCAGCATTACACCGCCATCGATTCTCAGACGGTGGTGTATGGCCCTTCTGTCATCTATATGGTTTCAGAACTGATTCGTCAGTGGTCTGAAACAGGTGAAGGCGTGGTGATCCACACACCCGCCTATGACGCATTTTACAAGGCCATTGAAGGTAACCAGCGCACAGTAATGCCCGTTGCTTTAGAGAAGCAGGCTGATGGTTGGTTTTGCGATATGGGCAAGTTGGAAGCCGTGTTGGCGAAACCAGAATGTAAAATTATGCTCCTGTGTAGCCCACAGAATCCTACCGGGAAAGTGTGGACGTGCGATGAGCTGGAGATCATGGCTGACCTGTGCGAGCGTCATGGTGTGCGGGTTATTTCCGATGAAATCCATATGGATATGGTTTGGGGCGAGCAGCCGCATATTCCCTGGAGTAATGTGGCTCGCGGAGACTGGGCGTTGCTAACGTCGGGCTCGAAAAGTTTCAATATTCCCGCCCTGACCGGTGCTTACGGGATTATAGAAAATAGCAGTAGCCGCGATGCCTATTTATCGGCACTGAAAGGCCGTGATGGGCTTTCTTCCCCTTCGGTACTGGCGTTAACTGCCCATATCGCCGCCTATCAGCAAGGCGCGCCGTGGCTGGATGCCTTACGCATCTATCTGAAAGATAACCTGACGTATATCGCAGATAAAATGAACGCCGCGTTTCCTGAACTCAACTGGCAGATCCCACAATCCACTTATCTGGCATGGCTTGATTTACGTCCGTTGAATATTGACGACAACGCGTTGCAAAAAGCACTTATCGAACAAGAAAAAGTCGCGATCATGCCGGGGTATACCTACGGTGAAGAAGGTCGTGGTTTTGTCCGTCTCAATGCCGGCTGCCCACGTTCGAAACTGGAAAAAGGTGTGGCTGGATTAATTAACGCCATCCGCGCTGTTCGTTAACCCCAATTGCGCAACGTAAAAAATCGTTGCGCAATCGTGGATTTTTACCCTGCTTTGTTTTTATAATGGTGCGCACTTTTATATCCAGAAAAAGAGTGCGACCATGATTGATACCACCCTGCCATTAACTGATATCCATCGCCACCTTGATGGCAACATTCGTCCCCAGACCATTCTTGAACTTGGCCGCCAGTATAATATCTCGCTTCCTGCACAATCCCTGGAAACACTGATTCCCCACGTTCAGGTCATTGCCAACGAACCCGATCTGGTGAGCTTTCTGACCAAACTTGACTGGGGCGTTAAAGTTCTCGCCTCTCTTGATGCCTGTCGCCGCGTGGCATTTGAAAACATTGAAGATGCAGCCCGTCACGGCCTGCACTATGTCGAGCTGCGTTTTTCACCAGGCTACATGGCAATGGCACATCAGCTGCCTGTAGCGGGTGTTGTCGAAGCGGTGATCGATGGCGTACGTGAAGGTTGCCGCACCTTTGGTGTGCAGGCGAAGCTTATCGGCATTATGAGCCGGACCTTCGGCGAAGCCGCCTGTCAGCAAGAGCTGGAGGCCTTTTTAGCCCACCGTGACCAGATTACCGCACTTGATTTAGCCGGTGATGAACTTGGTTTCCCGGGAAGTCTGTTCCTTTCTCACTTCAACCGCGCGCGTGATGCGGGCTGGCATATTACCGTCCATGCAGGCGAAGCTGCCGGGCCGGAAAGCATCTGGCAGGCGATTCGTGAACTGGGTGCGGAGCGTATTGGACATGGCGTAAAAGCCATTGAAGATCGGGCGCTGATGGATTTTCTCGCCGAGCAACAAATTGGTATTGAATCCTGTCTGACCTCCAATATTCAGACCAGCACCGTAGCAGAGCTGGCTGCACATCCGCTGAAAACGTTCCTTGAGCATGGCATTCGTGCCAGCATTAACACTGACGATCCCGGCGTACAGGGAGTGGATATCATTCACGAATATACCGTTGCCGCGCCAGCTGCTGGGTTATCCCGCGAGCAAATCCGCCAGGCACAGATTAATGGTCTGGAAATGGCTTTCCTCAGCGCTGAGGAAAAACGCGCACTGCGAGAAAAAGTCGCCGCGAAGTAACAAAATGGATGGTGCAAATGCACCATCCATTTTTCATGCAAGGCACAAAGTCGCGCGATGTTTGGCGGATTCGATGCCCAGCTCAATCAACTCCATTACCTGGATTGCCTGGCTTGCCGGAACCGGATTTTCACCATCGCCATTTAACGCATCACGAATAGCCGCATAGTAAGCCGGATAATTCCCAGGCACCGTCAACAGCGTTTCTTCGACACGTTCCTCACCTTCCACGCGGGTAAGTACGCCATCACGCATATCGTAGCCCCAGTCTTCCTGCGGTAGACGCTCGCCATTTTTCAGACGTTCTTCCTGTGGATCGAGGCCATATTTCACATAACTGCCTCGGGATCCATGCACGATATACCGTGCTGACTCAGCGGCTGCCAGCATGGTACCGTGTAAAATGACTCGCCGCTGTGGATAGGACAAGATGGCGTGGAAATAATCGGTCGACTGCGCTCCGGGCCGTAACTGTGCCAAATCTACCGTCATGCTGACCGGTAAACCAAAAAGCGTAATGGCCTGATCAAGAAGATGTGGTGCTAAATCGTACCAGATACCGCTGCCTGGGCCGCCCTGTTCACGCCAACGATCGCGCACCTGCGGACGGAAGCGGTCAAAATGAGACTCAAAGTAAGCAACTTCACCCAGCACGCCTTCCGCGAGTAAACCTTTTAGCGTCAAGAAATCGCTATCCCAGCGACGGTTATGGAATACAGACAGCACACGCCCCAGGCTTTTTGCCAGCGCATCCAGCTCTCGCGCTTGTGACAGTGTCACGGTAAAGGGTTTATCAACGACCACATGTTTACCCGCCTCAAGCGCCGCTTTGGCTAACGGGAAATGGGTATCGTTGGGTGTAGGAATGACAATCAGGTCTATGTTGGGATCGTTAAACAGATGCTTCGGCTCAGAGACAACCGTAACCGTTGGCCAGTCGGCTTTTACTTTTGTTTCATCACTGCTGGAGATTACCGCCAGTTCCAGCCCGGGCGTGCCCGCAATCAGGGGCGCATGGAAGGTTTTGCTCGCATAACCATACCCAATCAACCCAACACGGATGTTGTCGCTCATGTCATTGCCTCTCATTGAAGTATGATGGCTATTTGACACTATCCTTTACCCACGCTCAACAGTTTAATAACCTGCCAGCAATAAGGGATGTTGTTTAACTTAAGTCAAAAAAATAGCGAATTTTCCAACGACAAAAGCTAAATATCGCAAAAACCTCAGTAAAAATCTTGCTGGAGCTATTATTGCTAAGTAACATTTACCCCCTGAAGTTAATGGATCAATCAAGAGAGATGTGGGCTGTAATGAATCGTCTTATTGAATTAACAGGTTGGATCGTTCTTGTCGTTTCAGTCATTCTTCTTGGCGTGGCGAGTCACATTGACAACTATCAGCCACCTGAACAGAGTGCTTCGGTACAACACAAGTAAGCTCTGCACTTGTGGAGCGACATGCTGCCCGTCCGGGTGCATGTTTTCACTTGTCGGATATTAAACCAGGAATTTATTATCTTGTTCGATGTTGTTGGTGATTGTCAGGGATAGTAAAGCGCGTTACTCTTTTCAGAGCAGTTTTTCATCCCTGAATATTTGCCATCAGCGCATTCTTATTATTGTAATAACACAAGCGTTCACTTTTGGTGAAATTTTATCATCACTAATAATACCTACCCCTTTGGTATTAATTATTTTATGGACCTTTTATGACTGTTCAGGACTACTTATTAAAATTTCGCAAAATCAGTTCACTCGAAAGTCTGGAAAAACTCTACGACCATCTTAATTACACCCTGACGGACGATCAGGAACTGATCAATATGTATCGTGCTGCCGATCACCGTCGCGCAGAGCTGGTTTCTGGCGGGCGTTTGTTTGACCTCGGCCAGGTACCGAAGTCCGTCTGGCACTATGTCCAATAAAGAAAGTAGCGATCGGTTATAAAAGCCTTATAATAACGCCCCTAAAATTAGATTTGCCTGTTTGCGTCGCTATTCTGGAGAACCTATGACCACCACAACGCCACAACGTATTGGAGGCTGGTTGCTTGGCCCGTTGGCCTGGCTTTTAGTCGCTCTGTTGAGTACGACGCTGGCGTTGTTGCTGTATACCGCTGCGTTATCTTCTCCGCAAACATTTCAAACGCTCGGCGGACAAGCACTGACGACACAAATCTTATGGGGCGTTTCTTTTATTACCGCTATCGCCTTGTGGTATTACACACTGTGGTTGACCATCGCTTTCTTTAAACGTCGGCGTTGTGTTCCTAAACACTATATTATCTGGCTGCTTATTTCCGTATTGCTGGCAGTAAAAGCATTCGCTTTTTCACCCGTGGAAGATGGCATAGCCGTTCGCCAGTTGCTGTTTACTTTGTTGGCAACCGCATTGATCGTCCCCTATTTCAAACGCTCGTCGCGGGTAAAAGCGACGTTTGTGAATCCGTAATAACCTTACAGTTAACCTGTTGTCGCCTGCTCTGGATTAACGGATAATAGGCGGCTTTTTTATTTCAGGCCGAAAAATGACTGACTACCTGTTACTGTTTGTCGGAACTGTACTGGTCAATAACTTTGTACTGGTCAAGTTTCTCGGTCTCTGTCCGTTTATGGGGGTTTCCAAAAAACTGGAAACCGCGATGGGCATGGGGCTGGCAACAACGTTTGTGATGACGCTGGCGTCTATTTGCGCCTGGCTTATCGATACGTGGATTTTGATCCCACTTAATCTGATTTACCTGCGCACCCTGGCATTTATTCTGGTGATTGCTGTGGTCGTGCAGTTCACCGAGATGGTGGTGCGCAAAACCAGCCCGGTGCTTTACCGTCTGCTGGGGATTTTTTTGCCGCTTATCACCACCAACTGTGCAGTGCTCGGCGTGGCGTTGCTGAATATCAATCTCGGGCACAATTTCTTGCAGTCGGCGCTGTACGGTTTTTCCGCCGCTGTCGGTTTCTCGCTGGTGATGGTGCTCTTCGCCGCCATCCGCGAACGCCTTGCTGTGGCTGATGTCCCGGCACCTTTTCGCGGTAATGCCATTGCGTTAATTACCGCAGGTCTTATGTCTCTGGCCTTTATGGGCTTTAGTGGTTTGGTGAAGTTGTAATGAATGCTATCTGGATTGCCGTTGCCGCCGTGAGCCTGCTGGGCCTGGCGTTTGGCGCCATTCTGGGTTATGCCTCCCGCCGTTTTGCGGTGGAAGACGATCCGGTCGTTGAGAAAATTGACGAAATCTTACCGCAGAGCCAGTGTGGTCAGTGCGGTTATCCCGGCTGTCGCCCCTACGCGGAAGCCATCAGCTGTAACGGTGAAAAAATCAACCGTTGCGCCCCAGGTGGCGAAGCTGTGATGCTAAAAATTGCCGAGTTGCTTAATGTCGAGCCGCAGCCGCTGGATGGCGAAGCGCAAGAGCTAACGCCTGCGCGGATGGTGGCGGTTATTGATGAAAATAACTGTATTGGCTGCACTAAATGTATTCAGGCGTGTCCGGTAGACGCCATCGTTGGCGCTACCCGTGCCATGCATACGGTAATGAGTGATCTCTGTACGGGCTGCAATTTATGTGTTGATCCGTGCCCGACGCACTGCATCTCGTTGCAACCGGTCGCAGAAACACCTGACTCCTGGAAATGGGATCTGAACACCATTCCCGTGCGTATCATTCCCGTGGAACACCATGCTTAAGTTATTCTCTGCATTCAGAAAAAATAAAATCTGGGATTTCAACGGCGGCATCCATCCACCGGAGATGAAAACCCAGTCCAACGGTACACCCCTGCGCCAGGTACCCCTGGCGCAGCGTTTTGTTATTCCACTGAAACAGCATATTGGCGCTGAAGGTGAGTTGTGCGTTAGCGTCGGCGATAAAGTATTGCGCGGCCAGCCGCTTACCCGTGGTCGCGGCAAAATGCTGCCTGTTCACGCGCCCACCTCGGGTACCGTTACGGCTATTGCGCCCCACTCTACGGCTCATCCTTCAGCTTTAGCTGAATTAAGCGTGATTATTGATGCCGATGGTGAAGACTGCTGGATCCCGCGCGACGGCTGGGCCGATTATCGCACTCGCAGTCGCGAAGAGTTAATCGAGCGCATACATCAGTTTGGTGTTGCCGGGCTGGGCGGTGCAGGATTCCCGACAGGCGTTAAATTGCAGGGTGGCGGAGATAAGATTGAAACGTTGATTATCAACGCGGCTGAGTGCGAGCCGTACATTACCGCCGATGACCGTTTGATGCAGGATTGCGCGGCTCAGGTCGTAGAGGGTATTCGCATTCTTGCGCATATTCTGCAGCCACGCGAAATTCTTATCGGCATTGAAGATAACAAACCGCAGGCGATTTCCATGCTGCGCGCGGTGCTGGCGGACTCTAACGATATTTCTCTGCGGGTGATTCCAACCAAATATCCTTCTGGCGGTGCTAAACAATTAACCTACATTCTGACCGGGAAGCAGGTTCCACATGGCGGGCGTTCATCCGATATCGGCGTATTAATGCAAAACGTCGGCACTGCTTATGCAGTGAAACGTGCCGTTATTGATGGCGAGCCGATTACCGAGCGTGTTGTAACCCTGACTGGCGAAGCAATCGCTCGCCCGGGCAACGTCTGGGCACGGCTGGGGACGCCAGTGCGTCATTTATTGAATGATGCCGGATTCTGCCCCTCTGCCGATCAAATGGTGATTATGGGTGGCCCGCTAATGGGCTTTACCTTGCCATGGCTGGATGTCCCGGTCGTAAAGATTACCAACTGTCTGTTGGCTCCCTCTGCCAATGAACTTGGCGAACCACAGGAAGAACAAAGCTGCATCCGGTGTAGCGCCTGTGCTGACGCCTGCCCTGCGGATCTTTTGCCGCAACAGTTGTACTGGTTCAGCAAAGGTCAGCAACACGATAAAGCTACCACGCATAACATTGCTGATTGCATTGAATGTGGGGCTTGCGCGTGGGTTTGCCCGAGCAATATTCCCCTGGTGCAATATTTCCGTCAGGAAAAAGCTGAAATTGCGGCTATTCGTCAGGAAGAAAAGCGCGCCGCAGAAGCCAAAGCGCGTTTCGAAGCGCGCCAGGCTCGTCTGGAGCGCGAAAAAGCGGCTCGCCTTGAACGACATAAGAGCGCAGCCGTTCAACCTGCAGCCAAAGATAAAGATGCGATTGCTGCCGCTCTGGCGCGGGTGAAAGAGAAACAGGCCCAGGCTACACAGCCTATTGTGATTAAAGCGGGCGAACGCCCGGATAACAGTGCAATTATTGCAGCACGGGAAGCCCGTAAAGCGCAAGCCAGAGCGAAACAGGCAGAACTGCAGCAAACTAACGACGCAGCAACCGTTGCTGATCCACGTAAAACTGCCGTTGAAGCAGCTATCGCCCGCGCCAAAGCGCGCAAGCTGGAACAGCAACAGGCTAATGCGGAACCAGAAGAACAGGTCGATCCGCGCAAAGCCGCCGTCGAAGCCGCTATTGCCCGTGCCAAAGCACGCAAGCTGGAACAGCAACAGGCTAATGCCGAGCCAGAACAACAGGTCGATCCGCGCAAAGCCGCCGTCGAAGCCGCTATTGCCCGAGCCAAAGCGCGCAAACGGGAACAGCAACCGGCTAATGCGGAGCCAGAAGAACAGGTTGATCCGCGCAAAGCTGCCGTCGAAGCGGCTATTGCACGCGCCAAAGCACGCAAGCTGGAACAGCAACAGGCTAATGCGGTACCAGAAGAACAGGTTGATCCGCGCAAAGCGGCAGTTGCCGCGGCTATTGCCCGCGCTCAGGCCAAAAAAGCCGCCCAGCAGAAGGTTGTAAACGAGGACTAAATGGTATTCAGAATAGCTAGCTCCCCTTATACCCATAACCAGCGCCAGACATCGCGCATTATGCTGTTGGTGTTGCTCGCAGCCGTGCCAGGAATCGCAGCGCAACTGTGGTTTTTTGGTTGGGGTACTCTCGTTCAGATCCTGTTGGCATCGGTTAGTGCTCTGTTAGCCGAAGCTCTCGTACTCAAACTACGCAAGCAGTCGGTAGCCGCAACGTTGAAAGATAACTCAGCATTGCTGACAGGCTTATTGCTGGCGGTAAGTATTCCCCCCCTCGCGCCATGGTGGATGGTCGTGCTGGGTACGGTGTTTGCGGTGATCATCGCTAAACAGTTGTATGGCGGTCTGGGACAAAACCCGTTTAATCCGGCAATGATTGGTTATGTGGTCTTACTGATCTCCTTCCCTGTGCAGATGACCAGCTGGTTACCGCCACATGAAATTGCGGTCAACATCCCTGGTTTTATCGACGCCATACAGGTTATTTTCAGCGGACATACCGCCAGTGGTGGTGATATGAACACACTACGCTTAGGTATTGATGGCATTAGTCAGGCGACACCGCTGGATACATTTAAAACCTCTGTCCGTGCCGGTCATTCGGTTGAACAGATTATGCAATATCCGATCTACAGCGGTATTCTGGCGGGCGCTGGTTGGCAATGGGTAAATCTCGCCTGGCTGGCTGGCGGCCTGTGGTTGCTATGGCAGAAAGCGATTCGCTGGCATATTCCCCTCAGCTTCTTAGTAACGCTGGCGTTATGCGCAACGTTGGGCTGGTTGTTCTCACCAGAAACACTGGCAGCACCGCAAATTCATCTGCTGTCTGGAGCGACCATGCTCGGCGCATTCTTTATTTTGACTGACCCGGTTACCGCTTCTACGACCAATCGTGGTCGTCTTATTTTCGGCGCGCTGGCGGGCTTATTAGTCTGGTTGATCCGCAGTTTCGGCGGCTATCCTGACGGCGTGGCTTTTGCCGTCCTGCTGGCGAACATCACGGTTCCTCTGATCGATTACTACACGCGTCCGCGCGTCTACGGCCATCGCAAAGGGTAAACCATGCTGAAAACTATCCGAAAACACGGCATTACGTTGGCGCTATTTGCAGCGGGTTCAACAGGGTTAACTGCGGCCATCAACCAGATGACCAAAACGACGATTGCTGAACAGGCCAGTCTGCAACAAAAGGCGTTATTTGATCAGGTGCTGCCAGCCGAACGCTATAACAATGCGCTGGCACAGAGTTGCTATCTGGTAACTGCGCCAGAGTTAGGTAAAGGTGAGCATCGGGTTTACATCGCCAAACAGAATGACAAACCGGTAGCCGCCGTTCTGGAAACAACCGCGCCAGATGGCTATTCCGGTGCGATTCAGCTGCTGGTGGGAGCCGATTTTAACGGCACGGTACTTGGCACGCGCGTGACAGAGCACCACGAAACGCCAGGGCTTGGCGATAAAATCGAACTGCGCCTTTCTGACTGGATCACCCATTTTGCGGGTAAAAAAATCAGTGGTGCGGATGATGCGCATTGGGCGGTGAAGAAAGATGGTGGTGATTTCGACCAGTTCACCGGCGCAACGATTACTCCCCGCGCGGTGGTTAATGCGGTAAAACGCGCCGGATTGTACGCTCAGACGTTACCGTCACAACTTTCTCAACTTCCTGCCTGTGGAGAATAAAGCGTGAGCGAAATTAAAGACGTTATTGTTCAGGGGTTGTGGAAAAACAACTCTGCGCTGGTCCAGCTGCTCGGCCTCTGTCCGCTATTGGCGGTCACGTCCACTGCCACTAACGCTCTGGGTTTAGGACTTGCGACTACGCTGGTACTGACGCTGACCAACTTGACCATTTCGACGCTGCGTCACTGGACGCCAGCCGAGATCCGCATTCCCATTTACGTGATGATCATCGCCTCGGTGGTCAGCGCTGTACAGATGCTGATCAACGCCTACGCCTTTGGCCTGTATCAATCATTAGGGATTTTTATTCCGCTGATTGTCACTAACTGTATCGTGGTGGGCCGCGCTGAAGCCTTCGCCGCCAAAAAAGGTCCGGCGCTTTCGGCACTGGACGGCTTTTCAATTGGTATGGGCGCAACCTGCGCCATGTTCGTGCTGGGTTCACTACGCGAAATTATCGGCAATGGCACGTTGTTTGACGGTGCAGATGCGCTGTTAGGTAGCTGGGCAAAAGTATTACGCGTGGAGATTTTCCACACCGACTCCCCTTTCCTGCTGGCGATGCTGCCACCAGGTGCATTTATTGGCCTGGGACTGATGCTGGCAGGAAAATACCTGATTGATGAAAGAATGAAAAAGCGCCGTGCTGAAGCAGCTGCAGAACGTGCATTGCCAAACGGTGAAACAGGGAATGTCTGATGAATAAAGCAAAACGCCTGGAGATCCTCACTCGCCTGCGTGAGAACAATCCTCATCCCACCACCGAGCTTAATTTCAGTTCGCCTTTTGAATTGCTGATTGCCGTACTGCTTTCCGCTCAGGCGACCGATGTCAGTGTTAATAAGGCGACGGCGAAACTCTACCCGGTGGCGAATACGCCTGCAGCGATGCTTGAACTGGGCGTTGAAGGGGTGAAAACCTATATCAAAACGATTGGGCTTTATAACAGCAAAGCAGAAAATATCATCAAAACCTGCCGTATCTTGCTGGAGCAGCATAATGGCGAGGTTCCGGAAGATCGTGCTGCGCTTGAAGCCCTGCCCGGCGTAGGTCGTAAAACAGCCAACGTCGTATTAAACACTGCATTCGGCTGGCCGACTATTGCTGTCGACACGCACATTTTCCGCGTTTGTAATCGTACTCAATTTGCGCCGGGGAAAAACGTCGAACAGGTAGAAGAAAAGCTACTGAAAGTGGTTCCGGCAGAGTTTAAAGTCGACTGCCACCATTGGTTGATCCTGCACGGGCGTTATACCTGCATTGCCCGCAAGCCCCGCTGTGGCTCTTGTATTATTGAAGATCTTTGTGAATACAAAGAGAAAGTTGACATCTGAAGAAAAGGGGTAACACCGATTACCCCATTGATAACCTTTCTTTATCCTCTTTTAAAACATCTTTTTAACGTCAATGATGCCATTGCTTAGCGTTATCATCAGGTAATCCGTTTGCGGATAACCAAAAATGCAGGTTAATTGTTTTTTTAATAGCGAAATTTTCTATTCATTCGTGATCAAGATCACGATGCTGTCGCAATGTAAAAACATTGCAAGAATCAGGTTAAAATCATTTAAATTTACACACGCAACAAATATTGACCTACAAAACATTACACTGGCTATTTTTCAGAAACTGGACTATCTCACTAGTAAAAACGCTAAATAGCAGAACATATCGCCGTTAAGCCATCACCCCCCTCTCAGTGCAGTGAAAAAATCTGCCGTTACGTTTTTTGAAAAATTTAACGCTGGATAACATTTCCCGGAATGGTTGAATTCCCCGCCTCAGTTATATGTAACAGATTATTACAAAGGACTTGTCTGAAAGTGCAAGATAGTGAACATTACCTGCCGTTTCCCCTCCCACTATAACAATTGCGCGTATGTTTTTTATACATAACGCGAGAAAGCACCCCCGTTAATATGGGATGTAAAAAAAGAGGTAAAAGTGTCCACTGCAAACCAAAAACCAACTGAAAGCGTCAGTTTGAACGCTTTCAAACAACCGAAGGCGTTCTATCTCATCTTCTCGATTGAGTTATGGGAACGTTTTGGTTATTACGGCCTACAAGGAATTATGGCTGTTTACCTGGTTAAACAACTGGGTATGTCTGAAGCGGATTCAATCACCCTTTTCTCTTCCTTTAGTGCCCTGGTTTATGGTCTGGTCGCTATCGGCGGCTGGTTAGGTGACAAGGTACTGGGTACTAAACGCGTAATTATGCTCGGCGCTATTGTGCTGGCGATTGGTTATGCTCTGGTTGCCTGGTCTGGTCACGACGCCGGTATCGTTTATATGGGTATGGCGGCTATTGCGGTCGGTAACGGCCTGTTTAAAGCTAACCCGTCTTCTCTGCTTTCTACATGCTATGAGAAAAACGACCCGCGTCTGGACGGTGCATTCACCATGTACTACATGTCCGTCAACATCGGCTCTTTCTTCTCTATGATTGCTACGCCGTGGCTGGCCGCGAAATACGGCTGGAGTGTTGCGTTTGCGTTGAGCGTTGTAGGCCTGCTGATCACTATCGTTAACTTCGCCTTCTGCCAACGCTGGGTTAAACAGTACGGTTCAAAACCAGACTTCGAGCCTATCAACTACCGTAACCTGCTGCTGACCATTATTGGTGTTGTGGCACTGATCGCTATCGCCACCTGGCTGCTGCACAATCAGGAAGTTGCGCGTATGGCGCTGGGCGTTGTTGCCTTCGGTATCGTGGTTATCTTCGGTAAAGAAGCCTTCGCGATGAAAGGTGCTGCGCGTCGTAAAATGATCGTTGCCTTCATCCTGATGCTCGAAGCCATTATCTTCTTCGTGCTGTACAGCCAGATGCCAACGTCACTGAACTTCTTTGCGATTCGTAACGTTGAGCACTCCATTCTGGGTCTGGCCGTAGAACCTGAGCAGTATCAGGCACTGAACCCGTTCTGGATCATCATCGGTAGTCCGATTCTGGCCGCTATCTATAACAAGATGGGCGATACCCTGCCGATGCCAACCAAGTTTGCAATCGGCATGGTGATGTGTTCTGGTGCGTTCCTGATTCTGCCGCTGGGTGCGAAATTCGCGTCTGACGCTGGTATCGTGTCTGTAAGCTGGCTGGTCGCAAGCTATGGCCTGCAGAGCATCGGGGAACTGATGATCTCTGGTCTGGGTCTGGCAATGGTTGCACAACTCGTTCCGCAGCGTCTGATGGGCTTCATTATGGGTAGCTGGTTCCTGACCACTGCCGGTGCAAACCTGATTGGTGGTTATGTTGCGGGTATGATGGCTGTGCCGGATAACGTTACCGATCCGCTGATGTCACTGGAAGTCTATGGTCGCGTATTCTTGCAGATTGGTGTCGCTACTGCCGTTATTGCAGTACTGATGCTGCTGACCGCGCCGAAACTGCACCGCATGACGCAGGATGACGCTGCAGACAAAGCGGCGAAAGCTGCTGTAGCGTAAAATTCAGGGAAACTCTTTTACAAGCCGCTAACTTTTCGTTAGCGGCTTTTTTTTTGTTCAGCAACGCACTACCATACTTTAAACCACAGACAAAAGGAGTTACCGATGAAATTGTTCTACAAACCGGGTGCCTGCTCTCTCGCTTCCCATATCACCCTGCGTGAGAGCGGAAAGGATTTTACCCTCGTCAGTGTGGATTTAATGAAAAAACGTCTCGAAAACGGTGACGATTACTTTGCCGTTAACCCTAAGGGGCAGGTGCCTGCATTGCTGCTGGATGACGGTACTTTGCTGACGGAAGGCGTAGCGATTATGCAGTATCTTGCCGACAGCGTCCCCGACCGCCAGTTGCTGGCACCGGTAAACAGTATTTCCCGCTATAAAACCATCGAATGGCTGAATTACATCGCCACCGAGCTGCATAAAGGTTTCACACCTCTGTTTCGCCCTGATACACCGGAAGAGTACAAACCGACAGTTCGCGCGCAGCTGGAGAAGAAGCTGCAATATGTGAACGAGGCACTGAAGGATGAGCACTGGATCTGCGGGCAAAGATTTACAATTGCTGATGCCTATCTGTTTACGGTTCTGCGCTGGGCATACGCGGTGAAACTGAATCTGGAAGGGTTAGAGCACATTGCAGCATTTATGCAACGTATGGCTGAACGTCCGGAAGTACAAGACGCGCTGTCAGCGGAAGGCTTAAAGTAATATCCATCGGCCCACAGGTCGTTGTGGGCCGAAATGAGATATTTCAGAGCTTTGTTGCGCTGAAGTAATGTTCTGGTTTGGCAATACGATCCTGAGCAGCCACCACTTGCAGCTCATATTCCTGCATTGCTTTGGTGGTCACCATGATTTCGTAGACTGCAGCGGTCACATGTTCCAGCGCCTCCTGCAGCGTTGCCCCCTGAAGCAGTTTCACCAGCAGTAAACCGCTCGTCACATCACCAACACCTACCGGCTGGCGCATACCAAAATCCACCAGCGGACGGCTGATATGCCAGGCTTCATCGGCGGTGACCAGCAGCATTTCAAAACGGTCACGGCTGTAGCCAGCTCGCGCCAGGTGTTTAACCAACACAATTTGTGGCCCTTGCGCAATGAGTTCGCGCGCTGCCAGAACCGCTTCTTCGACGTTATTTACCGCATGCTCACAGAGTATTTCCAGCTCAACCAGATTCGGCGCAATGATATCGCTGGCAGGCAAACCGTGCCGCACATGAAACTCTGCGACACCCGGTGCAACGATACAGCCTTTTTCCGGATGACCCATTACCGGATCGCAAAAATATTTCGCCTGCGGATTCGCGGCTTTCACCTGACGGACGATACCGAGGATATGTTCACCCTGCTCCGCCGATCCCAGATAGCCACTTAACACGGCATCACAGGTGTGTAATTTATCAATGGCGGCAATGCCTTGCACAATTTCGGTTAAATGGCTGGGCGGCATCACGCAGCCAGTCCATTTGCCGTATTGGGTGTGATTAGAAAATTGAACGGTGTTCAGCGGCCAGACGTTCGCGCCCAGGCGGCGCATAGGAAACTCTGCCGCACTGTTACCCGCATGACCATAAACAACGTGAGACTGGATAGCGAGAATATTTTTCATCATGTTCCCTGTATAAAAACCAGGGGGAGTGATTTCTCACTCCCCCTTTCCACTTAATGCATTATTTCCAGCAAATCAGACAGTAATTCTTTTTACCGCGACGCAGTAAGGTAAAACGACCAAACAGACGATCTTCTTCTTTAAAGAAGTATTCAGGATCGGACTGTTTTTCACCGTTAATGGTGATGGCATTGGAGGCGATAGTTTTACGTGCCTGACCACGGGAAGGTTGCAGTTCAGAATCGACCAGCGCCTGCATCAGGTCTGCGCCCTTTTCCATCTCAACCATCGGTACGCCGTCCTGCGCCAGCTGTTCGAAGTCCGCTTCACTCAGCGCACTCAAAGAACCGCTGAACAGGCATTCGGTAATACGTTTTGCCGCCTGTAAACCTTCTTCACCGTGAACCAGACGAGTCACCTGCTCCGCCAGTACATACTGGGCGCGCGGTGCTTTACCGCTGTTTTTATCTTCTTCTTCCAGGGCGTTGATCTCTTCAATGCTCATAAAGGTGAAGAACTTCAGGAAGCGGTAAACGTCGGCATCCGCAGTGTTGATCCAGAACTGGTAGAATTTGTACGGGCTGGTTTTCTTCGGATCCAACCAGACTGCGCCGCCTTCAGTTTTACCAAATTTGGTGCCATCTGCTTTAGTGATCAGCGGAACGGTCAGGCCAAACACCTGATTCTGATGCAGACGACGGGTCAGGTCGATACCAGAAGTGATGTTACCCCACTGGTCAGAACCACCAATTTGCAGCACCACACCGTACTGTTTGTTCAGACAGGCGAAGTCATAACCCTGCAACAGGTTGTAGGAAAACTCAGTGAACGAAATCCCCTGATCTTCACGGTTGAGACGCTGCTTAACCGCTTCTTTGTTGATCATCTGGTTAACGGAGAAGTGTTTGCCAATATCGCGCAGGAAGGTCAGCACATTCATATTGCCGAACCAGTCATAGTTGTTCGCCGCGATAGCAGAGTTTTCTCCACAGTCGAAATCGAGGAACGGGGCAACCTGCTTACGGATTTTGTCCACCCACTCCTGAACAGTTTCTTCGGTGTTCAGCTTACGCTCGGCAGCTTTGAAGCTCGGGTCGCCAATCAGACCCGTCGCGCCGCCTACCAGCGCAACCGGCTTGTGGCCCGCCTGCTGGAAGCGTTTCAGGCATAACAATGGAACAAGATGCCCCAAATGCAAGCTGTCAGCGGTAGGATCGAAGCCGCAATAGAGCGCGATCGGGCCTTGCGCCAGTCGCTCTGCTAACGCTTCCTCGTCCGTCACCTGGGCTACCAGCCCCCGCTCTTGCAATTGTTTAATCAAGTTACTGCTTGCCATCAAAATCTCCATGTATATAACGACTGCACCTTTGCCGGTACACGACTTTTCGCCAGATGCGAAAGAGACATAGAATAAAGTGCCAGAATCAGGAGTACCAGCGATTAAAGCAAGATTTTTGCATCTTTTCAGGGTGCAAGACGATCAATCTTCCACGCATCATTTTCACGCTGGTACAAAAAGCGGTCATGCAGGCGATGCTCACCACCCTGCCAGAACTCAATCTGTTCAAGGCTGACGCGAAAACCGCCCCAAAAGCTCGGCAATGGCACTTCGCCCTGTTGAAACTTCTGCTTCAGCTCCAGGAATTTACTTTCAAGGATACCGCGGGCAGAAATGCGACTGGACTGCTTCGAAACCCATGCACCAATCTGGCTATCACGCGGGCGGCTATGAAAATATTTCATCACTTCGAGAGTCGAAAGTCGTTCTGCTTTACCGATCACCATCACCTGGCGCTCAAGGGTATGCCACGGGAACAGCAGGCTAACGCGCGGATTATTTTCGATTTGATGTGCTTTACGGCTGCCGAGGTTGGTGTAAAACACCATGCCTTTTTCGTCGTAATGTTTGAGTAAAACGATGCGCTGATAAGGCTGACCATGTTCATCCACGGTAGCGACCACCATCGCGGTAGGGTCCGCCAGTTTGGCTTCACAAGCCTGAGAGAGCCAACGTTCAAAAAGGGTTAATGGATCGGCGGGAAGATCGCGGCGGCGTAACCCGCCTTTGGTGTATTCACGGCGCAGATGCGCGATTTGCTGCAATTCGTCGTTATCAGACATGGTTTTCTTTACGGATTGTCAGTGGGTGACGCTATTGTGCGCCGCCCCTGGAAAAATCTCAACGCTGTGGATTTTGTAACTGACAGTTATTCAAGACGATGCGGTCGCGTTTATAGACAGTCGCTTCATCGCCTTTCGACCAGAAAACATAGATTCCGTCAGTGTAACGCGCGCCAGAGGCTGAAATGCCCTGTTTGAGATGCAGTAGTTGATTATCGTAAACAAAACTGACCTCCTGGCGCGGATTATTCAGTTTGACCGTCAACGGTTTTTCATCACACTGGTATTCCAGCGTAGCGGTTTGCATGCGCTCAACCAGTTGATTGAACGCGCTACAGCCGGTGAGAAGCACCGGCAAACAGATCAGTAACAGTTTTTTCATAGACATATCCCGAAGACTTTCCTGGTCTGGAGGGCAATACGCCCTCCCTAACGTTCCAAGTGTAACGGCAGACGCGGTAAGAAAAATTCAGTTAACTCTGATATCACGGGTTAGCGGGGAAAATAGCCCCCAGTACCGTCTCCTGGCTTGCGCCAGTGACGGAAGGCAGATTTCCTGGTAATCCCGCCAGCGTCCGCCAGGCAAGCCAGGCGAAAGCCAATGCTTCCATGTCATCGCCACTAATGCCAACGGCATCGGTGGTGGTGACTTCTGTGCCTGGCAGTAATGCCGCCAGACGCGCCATGAGTAGCGGATTACGACTACCTCCACCACATACCATCAATCGTTCGCAGCCACCGCTCAACAAAACTTGTTCAGAAATGGTCACGGCGGTGAGTTCTGCCAGTGTCGCCTGCACATCTCGGGGATCAACACCCGGAAAATGGCGCAAATGGCGCTCCAGCCAACCATAGTTAAAGTATTCGCGTCCGGTGCTTTTCGGTGCAGGTTGCGAGAAATACGGGTCGCTGAGCATATTTTGCAGCAGTGGGAGAATAACTTTACCCGCCCGTGCCCACTCGGCATCTTTATCGTAAGGTTTACCGGCCTGACGCCAGATCCAGGCATCCATCAGCATGTTACCAGGACCGGTATCGTAGCCCCCAACCGGCTGCCCAGGAATGAGCAGTGACAGATTGGCGATGCCGCCAATATTGAGCACCATTCGTCGCTCGGTTGGGTGAGCCAGCAGCGCATGATGGAACGCAGGTACCAGCGGTGCGCCTTGTCCTCCCAAGGCAATATCGCGACGGCGAAAATCACCGACAACCGTAATTCCGGTGCGTGCCACAATTTGATTGTTATCGCCAATCTGTAAAGTGTGTGGTGCCACGCCCGTCGGTTCATGCCAGACGGTTTGACCGTGACAACCGATCGCAACTATATCTCTTGCCTGCAGATTTTGTTCCTTAAGCAAGGCATTGACCGCATCAGCAAAAAGTCGCCCGAGTTGAGTATCAAGCTGTCCAAACTGCGAAAGTGTAAGCTGCTGGCCCTGGCAAATATCCAGTACAGCCTGTTTCAGAGATACCGGGATCGGCCAACTCAAACTTGCCAGCTGTGCGACCCGGTGTTCATCAATTGTCGCCAACACAACATCAACACCATCAAGGCTGGTGCCTGACATAACGCCAATAAAGCGGCCCGATTTCATAGTTCATCCTTTTTCAATCTGACGTTTGCGCACCACTCAAACATAAACTTTTCGTGAATACCATGCGGAATGACCGATTTTTACCGTTGGTAGTAAAACATTATCTTCAAATCAATAATCATCATGAATGTTTTGTTTATAATTGGTTGATCCTACTTTCATTATGATTTGCTCATATTTGGTAGAACATGTAACCATGGATTCACATATGCCATATACTTTGACCATGAGGGATGCTTGCGTGGCGTTTCATGGTGAACAGGAGATTTTTCAATGATTAAACGCGTATTGGTTGTTTCAATGGTAGGTCTGTCTCTTGTCGGTTGTGTTAATAACGACACCCTGTCAGGGGATGTTTATACCGCTTCTGAAGCGAAACAAGTACAGAATGTCAGCTATGGCACCATCGTTAACGTACGTCCGGTACAGATTCAGGGCGGTGATGATTCCAACGTTATCGGTGCAATTGGCGGTGCTGTTCTTGGTGGTTTCCTGGGGAATACTGTTGGTGGCGGAACCGGGCGTTCTCTGGCTACTGCAGCAGGCGCTGTTGCAGGTGGCGTAGCTGGTCAGGGCGTACAGAGTGCAATGAACAAAACGCAGGGTGTCGAGCTGGAAATTCGTAAAGACGATGGTAATACCATCATGGTGGTACAGAAACAAGGCAACACTCGTTTCTCTCCGGGCCAACGTGTCGTACTGGCCAGCAATGGCAGTCAGGTGACCGTTTCTCCGCGCTAAATAAGTTTGCGTGTGGTCAGGTTACTGACCACACGCCCCCTTCATTTCACCCTTTGGCCTGTAACTCAATGATATTATGCTCAAGTTTTGCGATGAGCGTAATCAGTTGCTCCAGTTCCTCTGCGGAGATGCCATGTAATATTTCCGCGCGGGTTTTGTTAATAACAGCTTCCATTTCGCTGATCAGTGGCTCTGCCTTTTCCGTCAGTTTAATACGTTTAGCCCGACGATCGCTGGCACAAGTTTGACGCGAAATTAACCCTTTTTCTTCCAGTTGGTCCAGAGTACGGACCAGTGATAAAAGATACTTCAAACGGAAATGCGGGTATCGGCTGCGGGAAAATGGCGGCGGTTAGACCGGACACAGGAACGGGTGTGGGAACGTATTACTCCGGCCCTTGTGAATCGTAAGGAACGGTTGTATTTGTGGGGGATGCGTATAGTGGCTATAATTATCGTTTTGATAGGAGTATTTTTTGCATGGCAAATCCGACAGGCGCCGACAGAAAAGTTTATTCCGGTTGCGGAAGTAGTAAAGATAGAGTCCGGTTCGCCGAAGGCCATTCTGGTGATGAATGCGGGGGAACCGATTGAATTGAAGGAGGGAGAAAGTCGCCAGGTAGCGGATGTCTTTGGAGTTAAGGTAATTCAGGATTCAACGGGTGGCTTGCGGTTTGAAGATAGAGAAGGAGCAGAAGAAGAAATAGGGAAAAGTTCGGTTATCGTACCTGAAAAAGGAGAGTATTTCGTCATATTGAGCGACGGTACGAAAGTCTGGATAAATTCGGATTCGGAATTGGAATTCCCGAATCGGTTCGGCGAGGATATCCGTGAAGTAAAATTAAAGGGAGAAGCCTATTTCGAGGTGACTTCTGATTCGCGGAAACCGTTTTACGTGTTGGCGGGAGAAACAAAAGTACACGTATTGGGAACGGCATTCAACGTGTCGGCTTATCGGGAAGACCGACAAACAGAGGTCGCTTTATTACGGGGAAAGGTGAGTTTTGATGTAAAGGATAAAGTTTATGTACTTGTTCCCGGGGAGATTGCGACTTTAAATCGGGAAAGTGGAGAAACGATTGTCCGGAAAGGCGATGTGGCGGCGATAGTGGATTGGAAGGCGGGACGATTTAACTTTGAAGACATGTCTTTGGAGGAGTTGACTGTGAAGTTGTCCCGTTGGTATGGAGTGACGTTTGTTTTTAGTGATGAAGCAGTCAAAAAATTGCGTTTCTCTGGTGCTATGACGAAGTATAGGACATTGGATTATGTGCTGGATATGATTTCTAAAACAACCGATGTGACATTTAGTTTGAAAGAAAACAGAGTGACAGTTTCTTCGAAGAAATAGACTCATGTGACAACAAATAAAAAATCCTGGATAGTGGTGACGCACGATCCGAGATAGGAGTTCGTTAACTAATATTAACTTATTTACAAAGGTATGAAAAAAAAGCGAATGAGGTGGCTCTTTGTACGTAATTTTGGGCTACGAAGATTTTTAAAGCTTATCAAGTTAAGCGTGTTTTTATTATTGGTTAGTATGCATCTGGCAGTCGCGGATGTAGGGGCTCAGGCTAAAATTACTATCGGGGCAGGAACTGTAACTTATTGGGAATTGTTTAATCAGATCAAGAAACAGACCGGTTTAACGGTGGTATATAGTAATAATGAACTGGATAAGCACAGGACTGTCGAGGCTGGATTTATAGAGTCGGATTTGAGAACCGTATTGGATAAAATTTTAACAGGGACTCGATTGACTTACGAGATTATGGATGAATTCATTGTGTTGAAAGTAGTTCCGGAAGAAAAAAAGAATGTCTTGAATATTGTCGGTCAGGTGACTGATAAGAATAAAGTGCCTCTTCCGGGGGTAACGGTAATTGTAAAGGGATCGAACTTAGGTACGGCAACGGACCAGGAGGGACGATACCGGTTAAATATACCGGAGATTAAAAATCTGTCTTTACTGTTTTCTTTCATCGGGATGAAAACCCGCGAAGTGGTGTATACGGGCAAAGATACGATAAACGTGGTCATGGAGGAGGAAGTGGCAGCCATGGATGAAGTGGTTGTGACAGGTATTTATGAAAGAAAAAGGAGCGATTTCACTGGATCTGCTTCTACGTTTACGGCTGAAAAATTGAAAGAAGTGGGAAACCAAAACATTCTGCAAAGTTTGAAAAGTCTTGATCCTGCATTTGCGATTGTCGAGAGTAATGAATGGGGCTCAGACCCCAACCGGTTGCCTGACATCGAAATCCGGGGCAAAACAAGCATCATCGGGATGAAAGAGGAATTGGAAGCCGATCCCAACCAACCGCTGTTCATTTTAGATGGTTTCGAAACTACCCTTCAGACGATTATAGATTTAGACATGGACCGGGTAGCTTCTATTACCATTCTGAAAGATGCCGCTTCAACGGCGATTTACGGTTCCAAAGCTGCGAACGGCGTAGTTGTGGTTGAAACGAAAACGCCGGCTCAGGGAAAATTGCGGGTAACCTATTCGGGTAATTTCAATTTTCAATTGCCGGATCTTTCCAGTTATAACCTGATGAATGCCCAAGAAAAAGTGGCGTTTGAGGAATACGCTGGCCGTTACAAAGTCAGTGCCTGGGGAGGGACTTTCGCAGGAGGAGAGCAACTCCAGCAACTGCATAACGACCACCTGCGTTCAGTTGCGCGTGGGGTGGATACTTACTGGTTATCGGAACCGTTGCAGATGGGTTTCAACCACCGTCACAACCTATATGCAGAGGGTGGGGATGAACACATGCGTTACGGTTTTGGTTTAAGTTATAATGGCGTGACCGGTGTGATGAAGGATTCGAAGAAAAATCTGTTCAGTGGTAATCTGGACTTGTTGTATCGTAAAGGAAAACTGCAATTCAGCAATAAACTGACGGTGAATCTTTCCAATTCAGGAGATCCCGTGGTAAATTTCTCTACTTATGCTGCCGCCAATCCCTATTATGAAAAACGGGTGGATGGCCAGGTGGAAAAATGGCTGGAGTATGTGGAAGATTACATAGAAGCTCCTAATCCCCTGTGGAATGCCAGCCTGAACAGCCGTTCGCTTAAGCGGTCGTTAGGTATTACGGATAATTTTGCGGTTGAATATAATCCGTTTCAATCTTTGAAATTGAGGGGGCGGATAGGGATAACCAGAACCACCTCGGAGACGGATGACTTCATTTCGCCGGAGGATACGCGGTTTGAAGATACCGAGGAACTGAAGAAAGGATCTTTGACCTATTCCAATACCAAAAGTTTTAACTATGATGGAGAATTTTCCGCTATTTACGGAACGATATTCGCCGAAAGACACCGGTTGAATGTGGTGGGTGGTGCCAGTTTCTCTAATTCACAGTCAGAAAGAAACGGATATTCGGTTATTGGTTTTCCCAAAGGTGCGTACGATACGCCTGCATTCGCCAACAGTTATCCGGAGAACGGCAAGGCCTCTTACGGCGACTCCCAGTCGCGGTCGATGAGCGTGTATTTCAACGGAGGTTATGCCTACAATAGCAAATACTTGATGGATGTGACCTGGCGTATGAACGGTTCTTCCGTGTTCGGGAGCAACCATCGTTATATGAACACCTGGTCATTCGGTTTGGCGTGGAACCTGCACAACGAATCTTTCATTGCCGATCATACCGATCTGTTTCAGATGCTCAAAATCCGGGCCTCTATCGGTAATCCGGGAAACCAAAGTTTTGCATCCTATCAAAGCATCACGACGTACAATTTCAACAACCGCCAGCGGAACTATTTCGAGCAGGCCATCAACCTGTACGCTTTGGGTAACCCTGATCTGAAATGGCAGGTGACTCTGGACAGGAATATCGGAGTGGATGTGACGCTACTTCAGAATAGGGTGTCCTTCACATTGGATTATTACGACAAAAATACCGATCCGGTACTGGCATCCATCAGCGTGCCTGCTTCTGTCGGTGTAACTACTGTATTGACCAATATCGGCGAACAGCGTTCGAATGGCTTTAACGGTTCGGTGACGGTGTCTCCCATCTATCGTCCGAGCGAAAGAATCATTTGGTCGTTGCGGTATAACTTCCGTACACAGAAGTCTAAATATGACAACATCGGCAATTCTTTGGACAAATTCAACGAGGAGGGGCAAAACACTAATCTGAAGCGTTATTATGATGGAGCCAGTCCCGATGATTTGTGGGCCGTACGTTCTGCCGGTATCGATCCCGCTACGGGACAGGAGATTTTCATCAAGAAAGACGGTTCGTATACATACGATTTCAGTTTTTCGGATGAGGTGAAAGTGGGAACAGATCGTCCGAAAATAGAGGGCGTTTTCGGTAGTTCGTTTACTTATAAGGGATTCAGCGTAAATTTCGATTTCAGATACCGGTGCGGCGGACAGATGTTTAACAGTTCGTTGTTCAACAAAGTGGAAAATATCACTTCTGCCGGATTGAACAACAATCAGGATAAACGGGCTTTTTATGACCGTTGGAAGAATCCGGGAGACCGTGCTAAATACAAAGCCATCAACCTGACCGGTTCGACACAGATGTCGTCTCGTTTTGTGGAGGACGACAATACCTTGACCCTGGAATCTTTCCGGGTGGGCTATGAGTTCGATTCGGCTGCGATAGCAAAGTTCGGATTAAAGGCTTTGCGAGTGAATGCTTACATGAACGATGTATTCAAAATCTCCTCCATTAAGACGGAACGGGGTACGGAATATCCGTTCGCGAGGTCTTTCTCATTATCCGTTTCCGCATCATTTTAACCATTAATCGAATTATCATGAAACATATATTCAAACAAACAAGTAGTATTGTCGTCGGACTGCTGATGTGTACGGCCTGCAACAACTGGTTAGACATCCAACCGTCGGACCGTATTGCAGAAGACCGGGTATTTTCTCAGGTCAGTGGATTCTGGGGGGCATTGAACGGGGTATATACCGAATTGCTCAGTTCCAATCTTTATGGTGGTTTCCTGACTGTACAAGGCGTGGAGGTCATGGCACAACGTTATAATGTATCGCAAAATCAGGAAACGTTTTACAATCTGTCGCAGTACGCCTTTACACAAGAGCAGGTAAAACTCCGGTTGGAGAGCTATTGGAACGAAGCATATAAGCAGATCCTTGAATGTAATAATATTTTGGAAAATGCCGAAGTGCGTCATGGTGAAGTATTGAATGACAAACAATATAATTTAATCAGAGCGGAAGCTTTGGCATTGAGAGGATTTCTGCATTTCGATTTGTTGAGGATGTTCGGGCCGCTACCCACCCAGCTTGATTCAAAAGCTATCCCTTACAAAGAAACGATTTCCGTGTCCGCTCCCGGTATGCTGACAGGCAACGAGGTGATCGAAAAAGTACTGACGGATTTGGCAGAAGCGGAAAGTATCTTGAAAAATTGGGATCCGGCAGTGAGTGAAGGGATGCTGATGGCTGTCAATGATGATGACCATGATAATGATGGGAACACTTACCGTTTTCGCGGATTAAGGCTCAATTATTATGCAGTGGTGGCTTTGAAAGCCAGGGTTTATCTTTGGGCCGGCAACAAGACAGAGGCATTGAAATATGCTAAAATGATTATAGAAAATCCGGAAGCGGAAACTTTATATCCGGCGGTAACACGGGCTGCAGCTACCGACTACTCCAATCCGGACCGTTCGTTTTCATCGGAAGTGTTGTTCTCTCTGTTGAATGAAAACAAGGAAGATTTGTACAACACCTATTTCAACTCCTCTAATGCGAGTTCTTCCAATAAACTGATACCGGCGGCTCAGCGAGTACAGAACCTGTTCGGCGATGATGCGTTGAGTGACTATCGGTATAATTGGTGGGAAGCTTCCAATGGCATAGGAGAAACGAATCTGCTGATGAATGTGCGGTTGCGTAAAATTGCAGACACCGACCTGGTATACGGTAAGCTGATGCCGTTGATTCGCGTGAGCGAGATGTATCTGATTGCTGCTGAATGTGCCACGGAAGAGCAGACACAATACGATTACCTGAACGCACACCGTCTGAGAAGGGGTAATCAGGTGCAGGTGACGACAGGATTAGAGGGCGAATTGGCCAAAGAATACTCCAAAGAGTTTCTGTGTGAAGGACAGTTATGGTTCTACTATAAGCGTACAAACACTGCAAAAATTCAATCGGGTTCCTCCAATACCAACATCACAATGAGTAATGCTAAGTATGTTCCGAATTTGCCGGATAGTGAAATCAAATATAGAAATTAGAGTATCATGAAAAAACTATTATTTATTATCATTGGTTATTCCTTGCTGCTCGCTGGCTGTGGGGAAAACGAAGCGATCTACTATGAAGGAGAGTCGGATAGCACTTCGGGAATTTATTTTGCTTATTATACAAGTACTACCCGTGAGGGGGCTTCGGTTATTTACAATTATAGCGATACCACTCGCGATAACTCCTTGGCCTCCGTGGTGGGAGAATATGCACAGGTGAGAATTCCTGTTCGATTGTTCGGGAACGTTTCGGAAGAGGATCGTCCTTTTGTCGTTAAAACGATAGGGGGAACCGTTGAAGAAGGGAAAGATTTCACCCTACCCGAAGAATTTATTATGCCTAAAGGCGAAGCATTGGCTTATGTAACGGTTAACGTCAAAAAAACAGAAGAACTGCAAGACGGAATTGTGCGTTACATCACCTTAGGACTGGAAGAAAACCAGTACTTTAAGGCATACATCAAGAAACGCATAGTAGGTAATGACACCATCGACGTGCAACGGATTACCATTCGCTATTCTTTGGTATTTGCAAAACCGTTTAGTTGGGATTTTTATAAAACAAATTGGGGTGAGTATTCCCATACTAAATTAAATTTTATACTATCCGTTATGGGATGGACGTATTCCCAGTTCTCACAGAAAAATTTCTATTACGTGTCTCCGTCGGTATGTGTGCTCACACGTATGGAATTGCAAAAAAGGGCTGATGAAGGTAATCCGGTACGGGAACTCGACGGTTCATTGATGCAATTGGGCTCAGATTATTTAGTTGATTATAGTGCATACGAATAAAAAAAGAAAGAATAATGAAACACAATGTTATATTACTGTTATGTCTCGTCCTCGGTCTGTTCTCTTGTTACGATGATAAGGGAAATTACGATTACAGGGAGATTGACGAACTGACCATTACCGGCATTCCGGAAGAGCTGATGTCTGCATTGTATAAATCGGAAAATCTGGTATTGTCACCGGCCGTGACCTCGAAATTTGATGGGGTGATTAACGCCGATGATCCCAATTATGAATTTTCTTATTATTACGATAGACCGGTAGGAGGTGATTTCCTGGAACCAAGGCTGTTGGATTCCAGTAGGGTGAAAGATCTGAATATTCTGGCAGAAATAGATCCCGGTAATTATACTGTCTGGTTCAAGGTGAAGGATTTGCGGACCAATATTGTCACTTCTGCTGAATTCAAACTGAGCGTGGTGACCTCCACGACCAAAGGGTGGGTCGTATTATGTGAGGAAGGCAGCGAACGTAAAGTCAGAATAGATATGATCGGTGAGGTTGGTGACCGGATTGCTGTTTCGAGAAATCTGCTGGACTTTTTACCGGAATCACATGGCGCTTGTCAGATCCTTTTGGAGAGTAATATGCTGTACACAGCTAATTTTCCTTATTTAAATTTATATACGGAAGATAATAGTTTTTGTATATGGTCTTATAACGGCAATTTCAACCGTAATTTTAATGACCCGAGAAGTACGGTATTTGCACGCTCCATAGATGACTTTATTGTGAGAGAGGAAAATAATTACAGCTATATAGTCATTACCGCAGATGGAGATGTTTATCAAAAAATGAGCAGTAGTTCGGCTTTATATGATGTGAAAATTAACGTAGACGAGCCGTTCGGGGAACCTAACTACAAAATGGCTCCCTTTATCGGTGTCGGATGGTCAAACGGTTACAACGGAATCCTGTACGATAAGACGAACCGGAGGTTTAAATACTTTTTGCAATATGCTGCGATTCCTAACGGAACAAAGTATTTATTCGATCCCAAAGAGCCCGAGACCGGTTCCAAACTTTTCGACTGGAACACGGGAAAGGACATGGTTTACATGGCAGGTACGAGACAGGGAGGCGGCAATCTGGTGTTCGCTTTGCTGAAAGATGCTGCGGGACAATATAGTATATATGGCATCACAGCAGGACAATATCAGGATTCGCCTGTGCAGAGCACCTACATGGATATAGATGCTGCCAAAGCGCCGGGATTGGCGAACGCAACCTGTTTCGCATTCCACCCCACTCTGCCGTTCCTGATATATAATAGCGGCAATGAAGTGTATTTATACGATATGTCCACTCGTTCGGCCCGGCGGGTTCTTATTCTGCCTGGCGAAAACAGCGTATCTATGCTTAAATTCAATAAGCTGCCGCGATTAGGCTTAGGACATAGTATTCATTATCCCGATGTTGCCATTGATTGTCAGTATCGTTTGGCGGTAGGCTCCGTTAATTCCGATGCGGAAGCCGGTAGCGAAGGAATTTTACGCTTCTATGATGTCCCTGAATTTGCCGGAGATTTAACGCAGTTCGGCGAGACGTATACCGGATTCGGTATCGTCAAAGATATCGCTTACAAAGCAAGATAAAAATGCCCGATAGGGAAAATGTCTGAATTTATCCGACCGGATGGAAAAATAGGAAACGGGATTCAATAAAATGGATCTCGTTTTTTTCTTTCTTCTTGTTTGGGTTGGGATGACATTTTCTCGTTGAATATATCGTGTTGGTTTATTCGGTTGTAGGGAGCTTGGATCTGATTCATCGCCAGTATGCTTTTGGACTAATTTATACGCTTGTTTTAATAATTAATGAAACGTTATCATATTGATATTAAAATTATTTGTACTTTAGGGCTTTGAAATTTTTATCATATTTTATTGAAATGGCATTATTCGGATTATTCGGAAAGACTAAAAAAGAGAACCTGAATAAGGGGTTAGAAAAGACCAAAGAAAGTGTTTTTAAAAAGCTGGCCAGAGTGGTGGTCGGCAAATCTAAAGTAGATGACGAGGTGTTGGATAATCTGGAAGAGGTTTTGATCACCTCGGATGTAGGTGTCGAGACTACGGTCAGGATTATCGAACGTATCGAGGAGCGTGTACAACGCGACAAATATATGGGTGTCGATGAATTGAACCGGGTGTTGAAAGAGGAGATCGTCGCTTTGTTGAAAGAGAATACTGTTAACGATGCCGCTTCGTTCGAATTACCTGAAAACGGTGTGCCCTATGTGATCATGGTGGTGGGAGTGAATGGAGTGGGGAAAACGACTACGATCGGAAAGTTGGCCTATAAATTTAAAGAAGCCGGTAAAAAAGTGGTATTGGGAGCTGCCGATACTTTTCGTGCTGCTGCTGTCGATCAATTGGTGATCTGGGCAGACCGGGTCGGAGTGCCGATTGTAAAACAGGCAATGGGTGCCGATCCCGCTTCTGTTGCTTACGATACGTTAAGTAAAGCCAAGGCCGACGGAGCTGATGTCGTGATTATCGACACCGCCGGACGGTTGCATAATAAAATAAACTTGATGAATGAGCTGACAAAGATCAAAAACGTAATGAAAAAGGTCTTGCCGGAGGCTCCGAATGAAGTGTTGTTGGTATTGGATGGCTCCACCGGACAAAATGCTTACGAACAGGCCAAGCAGTTTACACTGGCGACGGAAGTGAACGCTTTGGCTATTACAAAACTCGATGGAACCGCCAAAGGAGGTGTGGTTATCGGTATATCCGACCAGTTCAAGATCCCTGTGAAATATATCGGTATCGGTGAGAAAATCGAAGATTTGCAGGTATTCAACCGGGAGGAATTTGTCGATTCGTTGTTTAGTTAAATGAAGAAGATATTGTTTGTATGTCTGGGGAATATTTGCCGTTCTCCGGGTGCGGAAGCAATCATGAAGGCATGGATAAAGAAAGAGGGCAAAGAAAAAGAGTTCTTGATCGATTCGGCCGGACTTTATAGCGGACATGCCGGAGCTCTTCCTGATGAGCGGATGCGCCGGCACGCAAGCCGCCGGGGATATGTCCTGGATAGTCGTGCCCGTACTTTTTATCCGACTGCCGATTTTGCAGAGTTCGATATGATCATCGGTATGGATGACCAGAATATCGAGGCTTTAAAACGTGCAGCAATAAATGAGGAAGAAAGAGCGAAAATCTTTAAAATGACTGATTTTTGCCGGAAATCCACTTCATATTCCGAAATTCCCGACCCTTATTATGAAGGTCCCCAAGGATTCGAGCTGGTGCTCGATTTATTGGAAGATGCGGTT
>ENA-UEYF01000386-UEYF01000386.1-human-gut-metagenome-genome-assembly--contig:-NODE-386-length-46302-cov-5.531444_pt1 | contig 46302 bp, 32 predicted proteins | sample MGYA00242902_ERZ507920 | MGnify/ENA primary metagenome ERZ507920 (study PRJEB26167, sample SAMN06115402) | human gut metagenome | host: Homo sapiens | place: China:Jiangxi | collected 2016-07-05...
AAATGAACGTGGGGTTGATCAGAAATATGATTTGGTGAAATAGGAATATGATTTGGATGTATATAATTTTTAAATATTGAGTATGAAAAAGTTTTTGTGTTTTAGTTTGATTTTATTGGCTTTTGCTTGTGCAAGTGATCCTCAAAAAGAAATGGAAAAAGCAATTGTCGGTGAATGGTGTAATCCGTATACATATCAATCAACAGGCGAATTAAAAGGTTTTAATTTCAAAAAAGGTGGTGTTTGTGAGGCAATTAATATTCCTTCTTTAGAATTGAAATCTTGGGAAATAAAGGACGGGTATCTTATCGTGAAAGGATTTGAGGTTACTGAGGATGGGAACAAGGCTGAATATGCAACAAAAGAGAAAATAGGTCAATTAACTACAGATTCTTTATGTTTGGTTGTGAAAGAAGCGAATCCTCGGCTGGCCTTTTTGTACTTGAATTCAAAGGTTATTAAAGAACGTGTTAATGCTCAGAAGTAGTTTTTTTCTTGATTGACAAATGAATATGTATCGTGTTATTTTTATTTTAGTTATTTTATTCGTAATAACATTATCTGGTCATTCTCAAAAGAAGGAATTAGATGAAGAGGCTTATAAGCAATGGCGGCGTGTTGATAATTATGAATTAGCAAATAATGGAGCATGGATAAAATACCGATACATGTTTTATGATAATGACTCGCTAAATAGTCTTATTTGCAATACCTATTATTTTTATGAATTAAAGTCAGGGGGAATCCGTATCTTGAGGGATATTGATTCTCCCGAATTTTTTGCGGGAGGGAATTGGATTGCTTTTTCCAGAATAAGACAGGATGGAACAAGTGTTCGTGTTGCTCATCGATTAAAAGATGGGTATGAGATCAATATCCATGAGGGAGCAGAATTGAATTCTATTTTTCCTCAGGTGGCCTACAAGGAGGATGATCACTTGATTATTTTGAATGTGGCGGAGCGTGATAGTACGATTTTAACTGATGTATCTCAATATTGTTTGTATGGTGAAAAATGGAAGGTGATTTGTGTGCGCCGAGAAGATCAAGGAAATGTATTACGTTACGGGGGAGACGGAAATAGCGAGGGAAAAGTACTCTATGTGGATAAAACAAGAAGTTTAGATAACTTTTATTTTTATGAGGAGAAACAGGAGGGAAATTTCTTTGTTTGTACAGACACGAATGATAGAGAAAAGCAAGATTATTACACATTCTCTTTGGTGGATGGAAATGTGGAAAAGATTCTTGGAGCTGAACAGATGGAACGATTGGCGTTGGATAAATATTCAATACAGTTCCTTGAGGGAAATAAACGATTTATGTATCGGAGAGAAGGTGTGCAGAGGGTAAGACCAAAGAAACAAGAGAAAGATGAAAGTTTTCAATTGGAGCTTTGGAGTTGGCATGATCCGGTGGTTCCTTCTGAGCAGGCTAGAGGAGTGGGGTATAAAAAACGGTCTCAGCCAGCGGTGTTTTTATATAATTGTGAAAATGGGAAAAATTATAAAGTCTGTGAGGAGAATCATTCGGGGCTATATGTTGCAGAAGGGATGGATCCTGTTTTTGCTTATGAAAAAGACGAGAAACCTTATTTAGGTCAAAGGGATTGGAGGCATGATCAACGTTTTGATCTTTATCTGGTAGATTTGAGAAATGGGGATCATCATTTGGTGGCAAAAGAATTGACACGGGCGGTTCATTGGAGTCCCCAAGGAGATTATCTTCTTTACTTTGATAACACGAAGCAATCGTGGATTGTTGTAAATTCATGTACAATGCAACAAAATATATTAACAGATGTGATCCCTTTTGCATTACATGATGAATTATATGATCGCCCTAATCCGGCACCACCCTATGGTTTGGCAGGATGGAGTCGGGACGGGAGGAATGCGATCGTGTACGATCATTTTGATATATGGGTTGTCAATTTGGATGAAGTACAGAAATCATATTGTTGGACAAGGGGTGAAGGGCGGAAGTGTAATACTATATTGCGATTGTTGGATCCCGGTAGAAACGGGCTGTCTGTTGATTTATCCCGAGATAATAAGGTGGAGATATTTGATTGGGAAAATAAAAATCAAGGATTGGGTAATTTGTCTGCCAATGGAAAGTTAACCCCGTTGGTGCAAGGGGATTTTGCTTTTTCTGTTGTCCAAGAGGCGAAGAATGCTATGTTGTGCATAAAACAGAGTTATGCTGATGATCGAGATTTGTGGGTGTGCGATAGACAAGGACGTCGTATGAGAAAGGTTACAGATGTTAATCCTCAACAATGTAATTATAAATGGGGTTCTGCTCAATTAGTGGAATGGACAAATTACAAGGGTAAAAATAATCAAGGAATTCTTTATTTGCCTGATGGGTATGATAAGAATAAAAGTTATCCGACCATTGTTACTTTTTATGAAACGCATTCTTCCGAGTTGCATATACATCCCGTACCCGGATTGAGTCAGGCCATGATAGATATTCCAACATATGTCAGCAGGGGATATATCGTTTTTCAGCCAGACGTTTATATTGAGATCGGGAAACCGGGAGAAAGTGCTTATGATGCAGTGGTTAGTGGAACTAGGGCGTTAATTGACAGGGGAATTATTGATTCTTCTAGGATCGGATTACAGGGACATAGCTGGTCTGGTTTCTTGGTAGCTTATTTGGTTACTCGAACAGATATATTTAAATGTGTGAATATCGGGGCGGCAACTGTGAATTTGACTTCTGTTTACACGGCAATTCGGGAGGGAAGCGGACAACCGAATATGTTTATGTTTGAGGATTGGCAGTGTCGTATGGGTGCAACCTTGTGGGATGATTTGGATGGTTATATTACGAATTCTCCTTTGTTGTTTGCTGATAGAATACATACTCCGGCATTGATATTTCATTGTGATCAGGACGAAGCTGTTTCATTTTATGATGGTCGTAATCTTTTTTTAGCTTTAAGGCGGTTGCAACGACCTGTTTGGATGCTGAATTATATGGGACAAGGACATTTCTTGACTTCACGTCCGGCTGAAGTGGATTGGACTATTCGTTTGCAGCAGTTCTTTGATCATTATTTGAAAGATACCTTAATGCCTCGCTGGATGAAAGAGGGAATTAATATTAATGAGCGAGGGGTGGATCAGAAGTATGATTTGGTGAAATGATTATAGAATATTCCCCGTAAAACGAGATATTTTACGGGGAATATGATTTCTTTTTTAAGGTACGTTACCTCCTACTTTTAGTGTAACATCAACAATTTTTCCAAGATCGACTTCAGGGCCGGATTCCCAGCGGAACTTTTCAGCATTTGTTGTTATGTTTTTGGCATTGTTGGAATTTAATAGTAATACTCCGCCATTGTCTAATCCGACAAATAGTTGCTCTCCGTAATATTCTCGTCCATCCATATCAACTACATTGGCTTTACAGGTGTAGTAATGTCTGATTCCGTTTTCTGGAGAAGTTCGATCTAGAAAATAGATATCTTTTCCATAAGCGATGAAAATGTATTCGTTTTGGCGAGATGCAATATTACAAAATACACATTCTTCTAATGGAATAGGAGAAGTTATCGGAAAAGAAATTAGCATTTCCTGTTCTTTACCAGCAATTGTTTTTTTCGGATAGGAGAGTTTTTCTCCACTATATTCACGCTCTAATTCAAATGCTTGGTATTGATAACTTCCATCTGAATTTTTGAGGAACATGGTATAACCTGGTTTTTTAGTATTTCCTGTATTATACTGGCTTATATTAATAACTTGACAATTTCCTAGATCTGTTAAGGGTCTGAAGTTTTCCGGCCAACCTTTGGTCGGTTCAGGTAAGGCGACTACTTTGCCAGATACATTGACGTCTGTAAACGAATATTGAAGATCGTGTACTAGTAATAATCGGTTTTCAGGATTTTCCGTTGTACCGATTGAATGAAGTAAGGTGTATGGTTTATCATTGGCTAGTACTGAATTAATAATATGAGCTCGAATTTCTTTATTCTCAAACATTAATGGTGTATGTATATAGTATCCGCTTTGGAATAGTTTATAACTCTCTTTTATTTTGGAATAAATTTTACCGTCATGATTCTCGATTAAGTGCGTGTAGGTCATCATTTCGGCATTTGTCGGATGAAAATCTGCGGGATAACTTCCTTTCGAGAAAGATTCGACAAGTAGGATGTCTTTTTTCATGGAAGTTCCATCTAAATCAACAGATCCCTGACCTCCTTCTTGGAATACAATGACATGCCCCTCAGATGGAAATATTTTAGCGATATGCTCTTGGATGAAGAGAGGTTTTGAACCGAGTTCGTCTTTGTTTTCATTATAATAAATGTCTTCATAGACTTGGTTAACAAGAACCGGACGGTCAAATTCATCATAGATGGTTTCGCCACTTGCGTTTTCTTTTTCGTCATATCTTACAAATGAAAGTATTGATTTCCCGTTTTTTTCGGATAGTACAAGATAGCTATTGTACCAAGTATATATACTTGTGGGACGTACTATTGTTGAACCCATATATACCATGTTGTCATCAATATTAGTTACATATAAGGCGATTTCAACTTGTTCATTCGTGTCCACTTGCCAAACTAATTGTCTGTTTTCCCCTATGACCCGTTCACCGATAGCCCATTTGTAGGATAAGTTTAGATTTGCAGTATCCTTGTATTTGTAAGTGAATTTCGGATACAATTTGAATGTTTCTCCGATGACTTGTTCAAAGTTATAGTCCGGAAATGATATTTCAATGTCATTGATTTGCTTGTACTCGTAATTCCCTTTGTCGTCATAACAACAAATAAAATTGAATGTTACAAGGAATAGGAAAGTTATATATATTATTTTCATAATCAGTAAAATTTTAATTAATAAGCTGGGATTCCGTCAATCATTGGAGTAACTCCATCCTCTTCTGTGATATTATTTTCAATCAGGTATACTTTGAATATCATTACTAATTCTCTAACTTCAGAAAGGCTCATGTCCGTGAGATCATTTACTTTTGTTGCAAAGACAAAATGTTCAAATTTTTTAGGAGAATATTTTCCAAGTAACAATTTTTCAACGTCTCCACTCCACCAAAGCGGTGGACTCTGGATATTATCGAAGATAATACGAATCATTTGTTTCCCGGATAAACCTGGTGCAAAGTTTTCGTTTTCCACAATCTTGAATGTTACATGTACCTTTTGAGTTTTTAAAGCCTCCCGAACATTATTACATTGGATGGTTAATTTGTCCATCGTTGCTCCTGCTGTGAATGTAAGTTTTTCGGGAAGATCATAATCTTCAGGGAGAGCTGTCGTTAGAGAATCAACAACTTCTAATTTGTATTCTAGGTTTTCCGTTGCAGGGAGTCCGGTTAATGCGACATGAAATGATGCATCATGGGTTGTTTCTCCGGGATAATGGGAAAAGGAAAATGCGACAGAGTCTAATCCTTTTGCAGAGTCTGGGAAAAATAGATACCTTGATGAAGAATAAACTTCAATTTCTTCCGTGTTACAGGCAAATATTCCCATCAAGATCAGGAAAATATATATAATATGTTTTTTCATGTTATTTGTTTTTTAATTAATGGATCAGTTCGTTGTCTGGTTTGGGCAATACCATGTCGGACGCTGTCATGTCACTCTTTGGAAATAATTTTAAATGTTTGTAGTAGAAGAATACTTGTCCTTCTTGCATGAAATCTCTTGCAGCTTCTTTTACCATTTCTGTTTTAAAGGAAACTAGATCTTTGATTTTTTGGTACATTTGTCCGGAACTTCCGGTTTGACAGTTTCGGGCATCTCTTACAATATCTATTTTATTAATAGCTCCGGAAATATCACCTTTGCGGCAAAGATGTTCTGCTTGAATATAATAGAGTTCACTTAACCGAATCATGGGAAGCATATCTTTGCAGCTAGAATATAATGTGGATTGTCCATCAGGAGGAATGTTTTTTGTACAAACTTGATAGCTACCTTTAGCGCGGGTTAATTCCGTTTGGCGAATGTCTGCGTTGTCATCAAACATTGTGTTTGCCGGTTGTAGATAAAAGTAGTAATTGCCATCAGATGTGATTGTTGCATAGTCTTCTATTAATTTTTGGTTGGAAAGACAGAAGATAACCCCATCATATAATTTTCGATTTTCTTCGGCATTATAATAAGGAGTGAAAGCTAATTTTTTAAGATCTGAATAGCCCTTTGGATCAATGACAAAGTTTATGAGATGATCACACATATCATACGCTTTTTGGTAATAATTATCATTAAAATCTCCCATGTAATTATAGACTCTGGCTAGTAGGGCACAAACAGCTAAATAATTCATCCGATAACCTCGACTCTTGAAAAACAAATCTTGGTTTAAGCTCGGGTTTGTTCCTTCATAGTTTATTCTATAGTCATTGCGTAGCATGATGCGCCAAGCGGTTGTATCGTGGGGGGCAACCAGACTCCGGGCAGCTTCTAGGTCATTTACAACGAATTCAAGAACTTCTTTGATCGAACGATCGGGCTCGAAGGTTGACGGGTAAGTTTTGAAATAAGGTATGTAAGTTTTTTGATCTTGTAAGTCTGGAGCTGGGGCAAAGAGACGTAGCATGTCAAAATGCAGGAAGGCTCTTAGCGCTAATGCCTCTCCCTTAATTAACATTTTTTCATTATTTCCACTTCTGAATAGTGTAGAATCTGTTCCGTCGATTTTGGCCAAAATACTATTACAGTTCGCTATGGAATTATATGCTAAAGACCAAATGTCTTGTATAAGAGGTTTTACGCTTTCGTCCGTATATTTGTAGGAGGCTACTGCCCGATACTCGACACCGCTACTGAAAGCTCTTTGGTGATAGAGTTGTCCCATGACATCCAGCATTCCCCAGCTTAACTCTTTTCCATACATGGAGGGAGTGGCCATTTGTTTATACACACCGTTTAAAACATTACGATATCCATCTCCGGTGGAAAATAATACATCTTCATCCACCGTGTCTTGCGGGGTAACATCTAGCCATGAATTACAAGAAGTAAGGGCTAGAATAAATATTGTTGATATAATAATTGAGACTTTCATAATAGATTAATTTAGAAAGTTAGATTTAAAGAGAAATTCATTGTTCTAGCAAAAGGATAATCTAGTCCTCTTTCCGCCTTCATCGTTGACCAGTAGAATAGTTCATTTGCTCCGATTTCGAAACGCAACATACTTATACCGGCAGTTTGTAACCAACGGTTGTCACTAGCTTGTAGGCTGTATCCTAATGTTACAGAATTGAGAGATAGATTATTGTTTTTTTGAACAAAACGTTCTGTTGGTTGAGTGACAGGAATACTAAGTGCCCCTTTCTTGTCACGAATTGTTATTTTACGATTCTTTTTCACGTCACCTGGTTTTTGCCAACGGTCGGTTAACACGCGTTTATCTACGTTGTGAAGGTAAATATTAGCGTCTTCCACTTTATCGACTAATGTCTGATTATAGGCTTCACCACCAAATTCATACATGAAAGTTGCATAGAGACTCCATTGTTTCCATGTGACATTTATTCCGAAAGTTCCTTGTGCGTCCGGTTCTGTATTACCTAATACTACTTGTTCGCTGGAATTCCATGTTTTCGTTTGACTACCATTGCGTTTCAGGAAAATTTCTTCTCCCGTTGCGGGGTCTATTCCTAAAGAGCGCATACCGAATATGGAAGTTAAAGATCCTCCTTCAACGTATTTTAGAAAAGGTTCCGACTCTTTGTTGTCTTTAAAATGCTGATCAACAGAATTATTGTAGGCTTTTAGACTTTCGGATATTTTTAATATTTTGTTTTCGTTATGTGCAAGATTGGCGAATAGAGCAACGAATAGATTTTCTTTTCGAATGATATTACTCCTGAAATTTAATTCGAATCCTTTATTCTCAACTTCTCCGATGTTGTCCGAGTAGGTTGTGAATCCGGTTGAACTTGGGATAGTTACATCGTTAATCAAGTCAACGGTTTTTTTCTGGTAATACGTGGCATCAAGGTAAATAAGATCTTGTAGTAAACCTATTTCAACACCGATATTGTATTCTTTTGTTGTTTCCCAAGTCAAGTTTTTATTACCTAGAGCCATTAACGTTGCTCCGTACCCGGTTTTGTACCATTCATCTGAAAGGATTTTAAACGAGGTACGTGCGACATAGGCAGGGAAATTTACTTTACCCGTTTCACCATAAGTCCCTCTGATTTTTAAAAGATTGAGTTTACCCCAATTTTTCATGAATTCATAGTTGTGAATGTTGATTCCGACACCGAATGAACCAAAGGGTGCAAAACGTTTATCTGATCCGAATTCTGAGGAACCATCCCAACGTACAGAAGCGTCTAGTAGATAAATATTGTCGAAACTATAGTTCAATGAAGCTAAAAAACCGACTAATCGTGTACTATTTTCGGAAGAGGTTGGTTTTTCGTAAATATCTTCAGCGTAGTTCGGTGAGCTTAAAGCGCCTGAAGGAAATCCTCGATACTCGGCGCGAATGCTTTCACTCTTTGTTGCTCGTTGGTTTATGCCGGCTAAAAAGTTAATGTTGTGTTTGTTTATGGTTCGGTTGTATGAAAGTGTGGCTTGCATATCCCATCCGAAACTATTTCCATCCGTCGTATGAAGTTCTCCTGAAGTTGAGTTATGACCCGAAATTGGATTTGTATTTTTTTGAGATAAAGGATCTAAAAAACGGCGACTTTCGTTTATGCGTTTGGTGAGGCTAAATTGCCCTTTTAGTAATAGGTAAGGAGTAATATTCCAATTGACTGATAGATTATTAATAAATTCTTCTGTTTGTGATTTATCGAAACTCTTTAATGATGCTTCGTATAGAGGATTAGGCATAGCACTGGATTCTCCCCAACTTTCTAATTTTTCCAAATACTTTCCTTGTTCATCTTTGTATATATTATATGGGAGTGCTTGAGTATAACTTGTGAAAGAACCATAAGGTGTTTCTTTGGATTTAGTGATATTATAGGTTGTTTGATTTTTTACTTGTAATTGTTTGATGTGATAATCCAACGTAACACCTACTCCTAAACGGTCTCGGAAAGATTCTTTCATGATACCGTCTTCATTATAGTAAGAAAGATCGACTCCAAAGCGAAGATTTTCAGAACCTCCCTCCACAAACATGCTATGTTTATGGTTGAAAGCTGTTTGTAAAGGAAATGATAACCAATAAGTATCTACTCCTTTGTTGATATTATTTAGTTTACGATAATAGATTTCTTGCCATTGCAGATTGTAACCGGGATCGTTAGCATCTTGGACATCATATACTCCAGCTAAAGATTCTGCTTCCAGTTTTTCTTTTGCATCCATTAAATTATATGATGAAAGGTCTGGCATGGTGATCTCACCTATTAATCCATAAGATACATTCAATTTCCCTGGTTTTGGGGCTACTGTTGTAATGATGACTACACCATTAGCTGCACGCGAACCATATAATGCCGTGGCGGCTGCATCCTTAAGAATTGTTATATTCGCAATTCGAGCGGGGTCCATGTCGTAAAGTTTTTGGGCACTAATCTCGAATCCATCCATGATGAAGGTTGGTAGATTTGGGTTGTTTTCTAGGTTCCCTTTACTCGTGTAATTGGGATCTAATTGTTTAACACCAACACCGGAACGTCCTCGAATATACATTTCCGGTAATGCATTGGGATCAGATCCCCACTTATTGTTGGTTTGAATTCTGAAAGAGGGGTCAAATGCTTGCAGGGCTTTTAGAACATTTGTTTTAGATACTTTCATCAACTGTTCTTTGGAGATACTAACACTACTTCCAGTGAAGCTTTCTTTACGTACTTTCCCGTATCCAGTGACAACCACTTCTTCCATTTCAGTCACATCTTCTTTTAACTTGATTGAAAGTTCCTTTTGGTCTTTATCTAACGTGATGTATTTTGTCTCATATCCTACAAAGGAAACGACTAGAATGATACTATCCTGTTGGGGAATCTCTAGCGAGAATTTTCCATTAATATCAGTTACGACACCCAAACTGGTTTCTTTTATCAAAATGGTGGCACCGGGTAAAGTGTTGCCTTGCATATCCATGACTGTACCTGTTATTTTACGAGGTGTTGTTTCTTTTTTCTTGTCCTCTTTGCTTGGACGAATGATGATAACTTCATTCTCAATTTCATAGGATAGGTTCGTGTTTTTTAGAGCAATACGGAGAAATTCGTCAATGGATACATTCTGTAGATTAATGTCTCGTTTCCCGTATTTATTAACTTCTTCAACCCGATAAAGAAATCGATAGTTTGTGGTCGTTCGTACACTTTTGATTATTTCATCAATCGTGGCATTTTCCATTTTTACGCTTACTTTATTTGTTTGGGTAGAGGCGTTTGTTTCAAAATTAATAGTTGTAATAACAACTATCAAAAAGATTGTTCGTAGAATCATGAGCATTTTTTCCCACCTTTGATGTAAATCAAAGGTGTTCTTTCGTTTTTTTTCCATAACTTTGAATACTTAATGGTTTAAATAATCAATTTTTAAATTGCTTGTTTATGAATTGGTTACTAAAAGGAGGGGATAGGGTCAATATCCCCTTTTTTATTTAATTGGGAATTTCTTCAACCATAATATTATTTCCATTTATAACAAATCGTATTACTGTTGATTTTTCTATCATGTTTAATGTTTTTCTAAAGTCTCCGTAACGTTCTAAATCTCCAGTAAAGTGATATGATTTTACTGCTTGGTTCGAGTAAAAAACATTAATATTATACCAGCGGGATAATGTATTCATAATTTCTTCCAATGGTTTATTTTCGAAGACAAATAATCCTTCTTTCCATGCTGTGTATAGTCGTACATCAACTTTGCGGGTTGTGAGAGCCTGGGTTACTTTAGAATAGACTGCTTGTTGAGAAGGTGTTAGAGTAACTCCGAGTTCTCCATCTGTTACATTGACAGATCCTTCACATAAGGTAGTTTCTATTTTGTTGTCATCAGGATATGCTTGTACATTGAATTGGGTTCCTAGGACTTTTATTTCAATGTTTTCTGTTTTTACCATAAAAGGTCTTTTGGGATCTTTTGTAACATCAAAATAAGCTTCTCCGGCAAGGGTGACTTCCCGTTTATTTGAGTCAAATGCTACAGGGAATGTAAGCTTTGTATCAGAATTTATCCAAACATGAGTACCATCTGGAAGAATTAATTCATATTCTCCGCCTTTAGGTACTTGGATTGTATTGAGGCGTTTGTTGGAGGTGGATTCAGTATTGGGATTTTCTTGATATTCAATTGCGTTGCCACTATTGATTGCAAAGAGACCTTGTCCGAGATCTAGAGAACGGGAAGAATCTTGTGTAGATAGATTAAATTTTTTTCCTTCTGATGTGATTAATACTGCTTTAGCACTACCCGTTTGGATTTCAGCTATAGGTAATGGCTGATGTTTTGCTTGCTGTAATTGAGGATAAACAAAGAAGAAAGCAATTGCTAAAATTGCAGCAGCTGTACTTGTCCACCATATTAAATGTCTGGTTTTATTCTTTTCTCGAGGAAGATGTTTTTCGAGTTTTTGCCATGATTTGTCAAGATCAAGGCTATTGACGAATTTATCTCGGTGGCGTTTGTTCATGGGATTTAATACTTGGCTAGCTATCTCTTTGGCCGATGGGGAGTTTTGCTCCCATTTTTGTAATTCTTGCTTCTCTTCAGGAGTAAGCTCTCCGGTCATCTTTTTAGATAGAAGCTGTGCGATTCTATATTCTTCTGTAAATTCTGACATACATTCTAGGTTTGGTACCATTATCTACTTGTAGAACACATATCCATGTCAAAAGGATGAATGAAAAATCTTTTTTTTGCAAAAAGTAATGGATTATTTTGTAACTGGTTTATATCTAGAAATTTTGTGTCTGATGGTTATTGAGGGTATATAAAAAATATACCCTCAATAATTTATTATTTTTTGCGTCGTTTTTTCCAAAGCATAAGACTGAGGACTGTCAAGATACCGGGGAAAATTCCCATGAAGAGTATTTTGAGCCAAATGCCTGCCCCTTCTTCAAGATAAGCTTTGTCATCTGATGGGCGTTGTCTGGTTGTGGTTATCGGGAACTCGTTATTTGCGAGTAAACGGAACGTTTCTGTTACCAGTGTGAAATTAGAGGCTTCAATACCATCTCGAGTACGAGTTAATTCACCATTGCCAATACAATCAGCATCTCCTAAAACAACAATTCTTTGTTCCTTGCCATTGATTTGTCTTGTGAGATACATCATGGTAGTATTGGCTTGTTCAATTTCTCCTATTGTAGAATTAATTCGAATGGTATCCTCCACAAAATTTGTTGTCTCTAATTCATTCCATGAACCGGTAGAATCAGTTGTTAATAACGGAGTTGCTTTAAAACCTTTATTTGCAATCTGTTCAATTCCAACTGCAGTGGGCATGGTAACTGATTTGTCGTAATAGGACATGATATAAAATCCCCGTATCGCCTTTATTGCAGTTGGAGTTGGTTTCGACAGAATTAAATCTGCCGGATAATCTTTATTGTCCCGTACAAGTAATCCCGGCATGAATTTCAAACCAAGAGGTTGTAATAACGGATTCATTTGGTCCTGACGACGAGGCTCTCCAATAATTAAAAGGTTGCCTCCTTTGTTGATATAATCTTCGATAATTTTCTGTTCTTTAGGAGATAGGGAGGATCGAATATCAGAGATAACAAGAATGTCGACATTCTCAGGAATCATATTCAAGCTATCGAGAGAGAGAGGCATGTTATCAAATCCCTGGTTTACTAAGGAATTTCTGAATGATTTGTATTGAGAAAATGCATAATAATCACGTTCTCCTGCTCCATTGATACTGCGTTCTCCATGTCCTGTTAAAAAGGCAACCATGGGAGATTTGACAACCATGCGTTTCAGAGCTGCCGTTATTTCTGTTTCGGATGGGTATCGGAAATTATCATCATATAGACGTAAAAAGGTTTTTTGTCCATTTCCTCTTTCGATTACCCGTACAAATTTGTTATATTCTCCAGAAAGATCTTCTATTTTGCGAATTTGTGTAGGAGTTAGTATTTTTTTAGTACTCCAATCTTCAGCATCACATATTTTTTCCAAACATTGTTCGTTGCTAAGTCCTGGATAGCGACGTTTTAGATCAGGATTCTGGATAGAGTCATAGTAGTAAATATATTTCAACTTGATTTCTGGTTTGAAACGAATGTATTTTTCGAAACGTTCGAAGTCTTCATTATAGTAGCGAGGCATTGCTCTAAAATAGTCTTCATCTAACATGTTTACATAAGTAGTGATTGTTAAAGGACCATCCAGCTTTTCCATAACCTCAAGGCTATTCTTCGTTAAGGTGTTTTCCTTCATTTCTGTTGCATCATAATAGCAACGGAATGCCGGACGAGCACTGAGAAAGCCAATCATGAGTGTTATAATAATGACACTTCCATAGAGAAGAATATTTTGGGGAGTGGAACGTTTCGTTCGTTCTGCTTGTAATCTTAATATCGAGAATGTGATAAAAAGAGCAATAACTAATAAGAAGTAGAGAAGATCTTCGCTACATATCATTCCCTTGAAAAAGGTGTCGGCCCGGCCTGATATCGATAACCAGTAAGTAATATCACGTACGAAGGGAATGTCTTGTCCAACATTTCCGATATAATTGAGAACGGCAAGGACGGCAAGAGTTCCTACTGCGGCAACAACTTGATAAGAGGTGAGTGTTGACATGAATAGCCCGATGGCAGCATAAGCACAAATCATGAGGAATACTCCTAATAAAGCACTTAAGACAAAAGGGTGGTCGATGTTTTTGATTGTACATGCGGTAAATAGATAATAAATACTTAGAATCGCAACCAGTATAAGTGCATAAATAATCATTGAAAGGTATTTACCAAAAATGATTTGTTTATTTGTAACGGGAGAGGAGTAAAGTAATTTAATAGAACCTCGGTTATATTCTTGGCTCATTAATCCCATTGTGAGTAACGGAATGTACAAATAGAGGTCGCCTTGCATGCCGGAAATTGCTCCTTGCCACCCAAGCAGTAAACGTTCTGTCATGCCGTAAAGGTTATAACCAAGGGCTAATGATCGTAGCGCTTCAGACCAGGCATGGGCATAGGACATCCCTGATTGAAAAGTGAAGATAATAAGAATAAGCCAGGCTATTGGAGAATAAAATAGCGTGCTTAGTTCATTTTTTGTTATCTTTAATATTGTTTTCATAAATCAAATTCATATTTGCTATTGTACTTTTTTTCCTGATAATTGTGCGAATATGGCATCAAGAGAAAGACGCTCAAGTTGAATCTCTGCAAGTTGCCAGTTGTTTGCCACGCTGAGTTGTACAACATGTTCGCTAATATCTTTTGATGCATCAAATTGCAGTCGATAATTCCGAGGTTTTATTTCTTCCACTTGGAGGACGCCATCAATAGCCTTGAGAGCTTCTAAGGGTGGTGTGATATCGAGTTTGACTAAGAGACTTGAGGGTGCAACGTAGTTGTTGAATTCATCAATACTTCCGGAAAAAACCAGTTTACCTTGTTCGATCATTTTGATGTTGTTACAAGTTGCTTGCACTTCGGGTAGTATGTGGGTTGAGAGTAATACTGCATGGTCTGCGGCAATCTCTTTGATCAGATGGCGGATTTCTACAATTTGATTCGGGTCAAGCCCGTTGGTCGGTTCGTCGAAAATCACGAAACTTGGGTTGTGCACAATGGCTTGTGCGATACCGACACGCTGTTGGTATCCTCCAGAAAGATTATTGATGATTCGTTCCCGGAAATGTGTGATGTCACAACGTTTCATGGCTCGTTCAACTGCGGTAGGGATCTCTCGTGTGGGCATCAGACGTAGATGTGCACAATACGTGAGATATTCTTCCACAGTAATATCAGGATAGAGTGGCGGCTTTTGGGGGAGGAATCCGATGTGCCGCTTGGCTTCTACCGGGTTTGTCCGGAGGTTATAACCACTAAGATATACCTCCCCCTCGGTTTGGTTTAGCACGCCACAAATGATGTTCATAGTGGTGGATTTTCCGGCTCCATTGGAACCGAGTAGGCCGAGAACTCCTTTCTCTTTAATTTCAAAATTAATATCTTGAATGGCCCATTGTATGTGATAGCGATGAGACAAGTGCTCAACTTTTACAATTGAATCTTCCATATTATTTGTTTTTTTATCATAAATCTAAAATCTGATTATCTCCCTTTACGTTTATACCACACGAGGAACCCTGCGAAAGCTAAGAAGAAAGGAATTACACCCAATGCAAAAAGTTTGATCCATGGAGTTGCCTTGCGTGTGAGGAAAATGGTTTTGTCAATAGATTTCGGACGGGAGGTGTCGATTGGGAATTCCCCGTATGACAACCACCTAAATGTTTCTGTGATGAAGCTGAAATTAGCCGCATAAATGCCGTTACGTCTATTAGCTAACTCTCCATTACTGATGCAATCTGCATCTCCGGTAATGATTATTCGTTGTTCTTTTTCTCCTTTCATACGAGTTAACGAAAGGATTACGGGATAAGATTGTTCTTTTTCTCCGATTTTTTCATTAATGGATAGTTCTCCATCTAGGAAGTCTGTTGTTTCTAGTTCATTCCAACTATTTTTATTCAAGGTCATGGCTAATGGCTTTACGTCATAACCTTGATTCGGGGTGTACTGAAGAGGTGCGGCATCGGGCATAACAATAGAGGCATCCCAATTTTGGAGCTGTTTGAATTGGAAACATTGGGCTGCAGCATGATCCGTGAGTTTTGCCGTGATAAGACTTGGGAGATAATCTTCACTTTGTTGTACGAGAGTTCCCAGTAATAGCTTAACACCAAATTTAGCAAGAATAGGATTCATCGCTTCTTGGCGATTAGGTTCTCCAAGGATAAACAGGTTTCCTCCTCGTTCGATATAATGTTCCAAACGTTGCATTTCTTCAGGAGAAAGAGGGGTTCGCATATCCGCAATGACGAGAATGTTAATGTCTTCTGGAATGTCCTGATCTTTTATGGTTAATTCCGTGGCATCAAATCCTTGATTGATTAGGGATTGTCGGAAATATATGCTACGAGCGAACGTGTAATAAAAGCGTTCTCCGGCACTATTCACATTTCTCTCCCCGTGTCCGGTAAGGAATGCTACCTTAGGAGCTGGTACAAGGAAACGTTTTAAGGCAGTGGTAATCTCTGTTTCCGTGGGGTGTTTCATCATATCGTCAAAAAGGCGAAGTGTTGTTTTTTGGCCGTTTTCTCTTTCTAAAACACGAACAAAACGATACCCTTCCGATTTTAAATCAATGATTTTATCAATTTCTTCCGGGGATAAAAACATGTCGAAATCCAGTTTCATGATTTTGGATATATGTTCTGCTCTTTTTTTACCTTGTAATTCTTCAAAATATCCGGAGAATGAAGGCTCCACGGAAGGTGCGTAATAATAGACGTATTCCATTTTAATTTCTGGTTTGAAACGCACATATTGTTCGAAACGTTCGAAATCGCTTTTTAATTGACTGGGAAGTGCGCTACCATAATTTTTGTCAAGGATATTCATGTACGTGGTAATCGTGAGTCCTCCATCTAGTTTTTTCACTACTTCTTGGCTTCCCGGTGTCAAGGTGTTTGTTTTTAATTGGGTCGCATCATAATATACTTTGCTAATAGGTAGAGAAGAAAGATAACCAATAAATAGTGCTCCTCCGATTACGATGCAGTAACGAGCAAGTGTGACAGGCAGGCTTCTTTTTTTTCTACCCGATTGTAAGCGCATGATAGATAATAGAATGAATAGAGAAATAACAATGATGAAATACAACATATCCTCACTACAAATCATTCCAGCAAGAAATTTGTAAGCTCGGCCTGACATGGATAACCAGTATGTTATATCACGAACAAATGCGATTCCTTGTCCGACATCTCCAATGAAATTTAGAACAGCTAAAATGGCTAGGGTTCCCATAGCGGCAACAACCTGATAGGAAGTGATGCTGGACATGAAAAGTCCAATAGCTGCATAGGCACATGTCAATAAATAAAGTCCTAATAGGCCGGTGAGGGCGAGAGGTAAATCCATATTTTCGATGGTAAATGCTCCGAAAATGATGTAAATGAGAAGAATTGCCATTAACATTGCCCCGTAAATCATCATGGAAAGGTATTTTCCAAGGATGATTTGCCTTGTTGTTATAGGTGAGGAATATAAAAATTTGATGGAGCCACTACTTAGTTCTCGGCTCATGAGCCCCATCGTGATTAATGGAATATATAAGTAAAGGTTTCTAACCATGGAGGTCATTAGGCCTACATATCCGGCAAATGTTTCGAGGGTGATATCTCCTAAGCCGTATTCAAGTGCCTGACGTTTAAGTTGTCCCCCGAAATTGTCACTAAAACTTAATCCTGCTTGAAATGCAAAAATTACCAAAATGAGCCAAGATACAGGCGAACAGAATAGTATGCGAAGTTCTGTCTTCGCTAATCTAAATATTGTCTTCATGTCATGTATGATCTTTATTTATGAATGTTTTTTCCGGATAATTGTGCGAATACAGAATCTAAAGAGTCTCTTTCTAATATGATTTCGTGGAGACGCCAATTATTTGTAACGCTGAGTTCGATCATTGTTTTTGTGATATCTTGAGAGGACGAGAATTGCATTCGGTAACGGGTATTTGTGATATGTTCTACGTGTGTGATACCGGGAATTTGAGTCAATACTTCTAGAGAAGGAGGCCTTTCCATTACAACAATGAACGTGTTCGGTTCCATGTAATTGTTAAAGTCTTCCATTGTGCCGGAAAAAACGACTTTTCCATGTTCTATCATTTCAATATCATCACACGTGGCTTGAACCTCTGATAGAATATGTGTGGAGAGCATGACAGAGTGCTCTGTTGCAATTTCTTTGATAAGGTGCCGAATTTCGATGATTTGGTTGGGATCAAGTCCATTGGTAGGTTCGTCCAAAACGACAAATTTGGGATTATGGACAATCGCTTGAGCTATGCCCACTCGTTGTTGGTAGCCACCAGATAAATTGCGAATTAGTCGTTTACTAAAATGGGCAATTCCACAGCGTGATTTAGCTTTTTCTACTGCAGTTTTGACTTGTGATTTGTCCATTTGCCTCATGAGAGCACAGTGGGTCAGGTATTCATCCACGGTCAAATCTGGGTATAATGGAGGTTTTTGAGGAAGAAAACCAATATGTTTTTTAGCTTCAACCGGATGTTCCCGTAAGTTGATACCATTTATATATACTTCTCCTTCGGTTTGATTGAGAACTCCACACATGATGTTCATTGTGGTAGATTTCCCAGCACCGTTAGAACCTAACAAGCCAAGAGTCCTCTTACGTTTAATTTCGAAGTTTATATCTTTTATCGCCCATTGTACGTTATAGCGATGTGAAAGATGTTCGACTTTTACTACTGATTCTTCCATAAATTTTTATAGTGTTATTGAATTTATTTTCTACTTGCAGAACACGACAAAATTTGAAAAGGATGAATCGAGGTGTTGATTTTCACATTATTTTGATATTTCTTGTAAGATTATTTTTCTGCAAGAAATAATATAAGGAGGTAAAAATAATTTTTAAGAGAGAGTCTTAATGTTGATAATGCATTGTATTTTAGGGTTTTGACTGAATTTACTGAAATGTTTAAAATTTCAGCGATCTCTTTGTTCTGCTTCCCGTCTAAATACATTTTTAGAATTTTTTGGCTTTGAGGTGGGAGGGCATTCACGGCATTTTCGATGATTCGATAGGCTTCCTCTTCGATGAGGTAATTTTTAAAAACGGCTTCTTTGTTTTGTGCTTCTGGTGAAGTGTAGTCAATAGTGTCTTTTTTATTCCTAATATGATTGAAGCATAAATTTTTCACGGATACATAAAGAAAGGTTTTTAGACTTGGAATATCTTCATATGCTGTGCGTTTCTCCCATAATTTTATAAATGCTTCCTGTGCGATGTCCTCTGCTGCATCTTGGTTTGCAACGAAACGCATGGCAATAACACACATTGAGGGATAGAATTCTCTAAAGAGAAGTTCAAAAGCTTTGATGTCCCCATTTTTGATTGCTTCGTATGTAATATGATCATCCATAGACTCGTTAACCCTCGTTTTGTGAGTCCAAAAGTAGTAAAAATAATTTCCTATAAGTAATAAGTATTCTTTATTTTTATTAATTGAATATGAGGATGTTTTATTTTGTCGCTTAAAAAAGCAAGAATTCTCTATGACTATCATTAAACGTTCGTTTAATGATAACTTCATAATAATCAAGAATTAGTATACAATTAATTAGCGTTAAAAATTTTGTCGGGATTTATATTGTACAAAAGAAAGTGACTAAAAACGGTACGCTTAAATCTACCAGAATCCCGTGAACAATTGATATAATTACAAACTCTTTCCCGCAAAACTTCGTGATGATAGGAAGTGTGGTATCGGCAGTAGTTGCTCCACCCACGGAAATGGGAGCAAGTTTTCCAAAATAGCGTACAAGTAAGGGGGCCGCTAACAGAGCAATCAATTCTCGAAGAATGTTGGAAACGAGAGCGATTGTACCGAGTTCCGCTCCTTTGTACTGGGTGATAAAAATAGTTGAGAGAGAATAATATCCGAATCCAGAACCTACGGCTAGGCAGTCAGTTAGGCTTTTACCGCTTAAGATGACACTGATTAAAGCGGAGCCGGCTAAAGTTCCAATGATTGTTGCCAATGGAACCAAAATAATTTTGAAATTCTGATGCTTTAAGGCTTCCAATGCTTTTTTATCGCTTCCAATGCTGATGCCGACAAAAAACATGAGAGCATACAAGGCATAAAGGGTGGGTTCTTCAGCGGTTAACAGAGAGGGAACATTTACGAATTTGCCTATCAAGACTCCTGCAATAAAGAAAGAAACAATGATGATACTACCTTTCATGGATGGAATTATTTCGTGGACATGAAGAAAAAACGATAGACACCCCAAGCGCATAATACGCTTCCTGCGATTGCTGCCAGGGTAATAAGTAAAGCTTCTAAGCCGATAGAGTCGAGATTATTCATTACATCCCCGTTAGCACCAACTGTGATCCCTAAAAGAAATAAAAGGAGAAATATGGCATAATTAATGAGTTTTTGCACGAATTTCAAATTTCTCTCTTTAAAAGCATACCCTAAAATGATGCCACAAACCATCAAGCTAATAACTATAATCATGATTTTAGATTTCTTTCCGCAAAACTACGATTTATTTTGTAAAACTGCTATATTTATAAATTCGTACTTAAAAGTGTAACATTAATTGAATGTGTCACGTTTATCTATTCTATTTAAATCTTTAAAATGTTGTTATGAAAAAAGTGATTTCGTCTATAATTGCCCCCAACCAAAAATTTTTAAGTTTGGGCTTGTTGATTTTGCGTGTATTGGTTGGGATAACTATGTTAACTCATGGTTTAGCCAAGTTGACGTCGTTCTCCGAATTGTCTGCTACTTTCCCGGATCCTATAGGTTTAGGAAGTACGTTGTCATTGATTTTGATTATTGGAGCCGAAGTTGGATGCTCCTTATTCGTTATCGTGGGAGCCTTTACACGATTAGCAACAATCCCGTTGGTATTTTCTATGTTGGTGGTTATATTTGTTGTGCATGCCAATGATCCATTTCAGATGAAGGAATTACCTTTCCTATATTTAGGTATTTATATCTTGTTGTTTTTTACGGGTGCGGGGAAAATATCTCTTGACTCGATAATTTCTAAGAAAATAGATGTAAGTATTCAAAGATAAAGAGATAAAGCAGGAATCCTAAGGGATTACCTGCTCTGTTCCATTTAGAATGGGAATTACGTTTTCGTCTTCTTCTAGTATCGTTGCTGCTAAGAGCCAATATATTAATAGAATAATGGCGATAGTAATTCCGACAATCGTCCAAGGGTTAGTTTTTTTCTTTTTCATGCTTGCTAATATTATAAATGTTTTGTTAAGCATGAACGTAAATCAATGTATTTTGTTTGTTTATTTGAGAATATTCTTAAATATGTAGATTAGGGAGGAGCGGTATGGGTAATGGCTTGTGGCCTAAAAGAACATTATAAACAAAAATCAGCCACCTTGTAAGTGACTGATTTTCTGAGGTCGGTAGCAGATTTGAACTGCTGTACACGGTTTTGCAGACCGCTGCCTAACCGCTCGGCCAACCGACCCTTTTGCGATTTTGCGTGGCAAAGATAAGGCGATATTTTGGATTTTGCAATACCTTACTGCAATTTATTTGGATAAAGTGACACTCGTGGCTGCGATTTTTCCTCCTAGTGGTGGGTTTAGTTTTGAAACCTTGATAGTTACATGAGAAATTTGTGGGAAAGCGTTATAGAGTGCATCAATCATTCTTTGGGCCACGTGTTCCAACAAATGTGAGGTAATCATCATTTCTTTGGCGATAATCTCGTAGGCGGTGAGATAACTTAATGCGTCTTCGATGTTATCTGTTTGGGCAGCTTTGCTGCAATCTGTTTCGATACGGGCGTAAACCATGAATTTGTTTCCCACGACACGTTCTGTTTCATAACATCCGTGGAAGGCAAAAAATTCCATTCCTTCAATTTCGATGATTCCATTCATAATTGTTAATTTTTGTTTCTGTAAAAATTTAGTACCTTTCGTCTTTAAATACAAAAGAGCCGACGGGGAATGTCGACTCTTAAGATTACATTACTAACTACTAACCTAAACCATACAAACTTATGAAAAATCTTCAATCTCTTAAAGACGGTGCAAAGATAAAGTGTCTGTTGCATCTAGACTAATTTTAATTGTTAATAAAAGCTATCAATTGGGTTAATGTTGGTTAATATTTTGTGCCTGTGGAGCTATGTTTTGAATCGTTGTATGTGTATGTCATTGTAACTGATTAATTAATAGGTTTAATTATGTCTTGCCCGTGTGAATGCAGGTGTATTTTTGTTAATTTTCTTATTAGAATATGATCTATGAAATGAATTTTATTTGTAAGTTTAACAAATCGTTTTAGATGAATTAATTAATATGGTAAGTTGGATAAAAGTAACAGATATTCAGTGTATTATTGAGCGAGCTGGGGAGTTGATAAAAGAGGTGTATGATAAGAGAAATTTTAATGTAGAGTTAAAGGGAGATAATACCCCCGTGACAGAAGCGGATAAAATTTCGAGTGAGTATATTACAAGTGCTTTGAAAAAGTTATATCCGGGGATTCCGGTGATTAGCGAAGAGGCGTCATTACCGGTTTATGAAGAACGAGAGAAATGGACATACGCTTGGATTATTGATCCGCTGGATGGCACGAAGGAATTTATATATCGGAATGGGCGTTTTTGTATCAATATGGCTCTTGTGGAAAAGGGAAAACCTGTATTTGGGATGATTCATAACGTGTGTGATGGTGAAATATTATGGGCTTTTGCTAGTGGGGAGAAGGGGATGATAAAAAACGGGAGGGAAGAAATCTTCCCGAATGCCGGGGAAAAAAGTTCAAAGTTGAGGGTGGCTGTCAGTCGCTTTCATATAACGGAATGGGAGTTACGATATGTCGATTATTTAAAATCTTTGGGGCATGAGGTCGAACTCGTCCCGTTAGGAGCGTCATCAAAACATTGTATGCTTGCTAAAGGAGAGGTGGATATATGTCCAAAATTCGGGAAATGCTCGGAATGGGATGTTGCGGCAGGGCAAGTGCTAGTGGAAGCCGCGGGTGGTCATGTGGTAAATGCGGAGACGGGAGGTGAGATTCGTTATAATAAAGAGAATATGATAAGTCCTCCTTTTGTCATGTTTGGTAAACGTGTTTACGACGAAATTAAAGAAGGAAACAAGACTTTTTTAGATTTCAAAGCAAAAAGTGTAGTAAAAAATGATTATCTTGGGGCTCGAAGAAATGAAATAAAAAAACAAGATATAATGGAAAAACAATACGCTAAAGAATTAGTAGAGTTTATACATGAGAGTCCGACAAACTTTCATGCCGTGGCAAATGCCAAAAAAGAATTGCTAGGTAATGGTTATAAACAACTTTTCTCGGGAGAGGCATGGCAAATAGAAAGAGGAGGTAAGTATTTCGTGACGAAAAATCATTCTTCGCTTTTTGCTTTCGAGATTGGTAGCGGGGAGATCGCTGAAGAAGGGTTCAAGATCGTTTGTGCCCATAGCGATTCTCCGACGTTTAAAATTAAACCGAATGCCGCGATGCCTGTTGCCGGGAAGTATTTGAAATTGAACACGGAAGTGTATGGGGGGCCGATTATGTACACGTGGTTCGACAGACCATTGTCCATGGCCGGACGGGTTATGTTGCGTAGCTTGAACCCGTTGAAACCTGCGACTCAGTTCGTGAATTTCAAGCGTCCGTTGATGGTTATTCCTCATATTGCCATCCATTTCAACCGTGCCGTGAACGATCAAGGTAACCCGTTGAGCAAACAGAAAGATATGCTTCCCGTGATCGCCATGATAAATGAAACTTTCGAAAAAGATAATTACCTGATAAAACTTATTGCTGAAGAGATGGGTGTGGGGCAAGAAGATATACTTGATTTTGACTTGACTCTATATGAATACGAGAAAGGCTGTTTGTTCGGGGTGAACGAGGAGTTTATTTCAAGTGGTAAGCTGGATGATTTAGCCATGGCTCATGCCGGGTTAAAAGCCTTCGTGGCTTCCGAGAAATGTCGTAAGACAAAAATCCTTGCTATTTTTGATAATGAAGAAGTGGGAAGTGGAACGAAACAGGGTGCCGGTTCTCCGATTTTGAGAACGATTATTGAGCGTATTGTTTTCGGGTTGGGAGGAAAGCCGGAAGATTTGTATCGTGCAATTCATAATTCCTTCATGATTTCTGCGGACATGGCGCATGCGCTTCACCCGAATTACGTGGAGAAACATGATCCCACGAATCACCCGGTGATAAACGGTGGTCCCGTGATTAAAATTAATGCGAACCAAAAATATATCACGGACGGGGATTCTGCAGCCGTGTTTAAGACGATCTGTAAGATGGCCGGGGTGCCTTGTCAGGAATTTGTAAACCATTCAGACATGGCTGGAGGTTCAACTTTGGGAAATATATTATTATCACAAATGGAAATGCGTGGAGTGGATATTGGTAATCCTATGTGGGCAATGCATTCCGTTCGGGAAACGGGCGGGGTGTTGGATCATGCTTACGTGATAAAAGCTTTCACCACGTTTTATAATATTTAAAATTGTTGTTATTTGAAGGGAAAGGCGGACTGTTACCAGTCCGTCTTTTTTTATTGAAAAAAAGGCTAGAGGTATTTGTATGAGAAACTGGCGAATAAGGGAAATGACTATTAATAGAATGAATTTAGATGGATAAATCGCATTTATTGTTGATGAAATAATTAAATAAGACAATATTTCCTATATTTGTGGGTAGAATGACATTTTTTTGTTTTTCATGGATGGAACTATAGATTATAGCAAGGATGTTTGTCGGTTAATACAAGATTTGAATAAAGGCTTAGAAAGAGCTGTAAACTATCTGTTTACTGTTTATTATGTGAGATTATGTCGCTTCGCTCGTGTCATTGTGGAATCTCCAGAAGTGGCAGAGGATATAGTTCAAGAAGTTTTTATCCGTATCTGGGAAAAAAAATTAAAAATTAGCAGTCAAGTTTCTTTAGATCGTTATTTGTTTGTGGCTGTACGCAATAGTTGTATTTCTTTTAATCGAAAAGAGAAATTTACCGTGGGGCTGGAGAAAGTAATGTATCAAGAGGAAGAAACTCAAGTTTGTGATTGGAAGAATATTTGGGATGCAATAAATAGTTTGCCAGTACAGTGTCGGGAAATTTTGGTATTAGTTGTTTTTGAAGAAATGAAATATTCCGAGGCTGCGGAAAAGCTAGGTATTTCCATAAATACCGTAAAAACTCAAATGAGGATAGCGTATCGAGAATTACGTAAGAAACTTTCAAAAGATGAACTTTTTTGTTGTGTGTCTTTTTTCTATCGAATTGTAAAATAAATACTGTCGAAAAAATAACCTTCCTTTTCACCCTTTTTTTTCTTTTTTGCGTCCTTGTTGTAAATAACGTGTTTATCACGTGTCTAACTTGAAAAATGATGGATGATAAAATAGAAGAATTATTGGTAAAAAAGTTGGATGAAGGACTTTCTGATTCCGAAGAGCGAGAATTAAACGTTTGGTTGGGGGAGTCTTGGGAACATGCTGTTATTTTTAAGGAAATGCGTGAAGTGCGTTTGTGGATGGATACGGGTAAATCATATAATCCTGATGTAAAGTCGGGTTTTAAAAAGATAAGATGGAGATACCGCCACGAGCGAATGATTCGACGGATGCGTTACGCTGCTGTTTTAATCGTGTGTTTGACTGCAGGAGTCCTGTTTTGGGAATATGGAAGTGAACCAGTAGGTGAAAAAAAAGATCTTGTATTTGATGAGTTTAGTCGGCCTAGTACACAACAAGCTTTTTTTGTGTGGGCAGATGGAACGAGGGTTGCTTTAAGTAAGGAAATTAAAGATACACTTATTTCTGGAGAAGGGGCTGCTTCCCTTCAAATTGATTCTAATCGGATGTTGCATTATAAAGGAAATGTTCGTCAAGATAGTGTGAAACGTTTTAATCAACTAATTGTTCCGAATGGAGGAGAATACCGTATGCTATTGGAAGACGGAACTATCGTGTGGGTAAATTCTGCTTCTACGGTAGAAATACCTGAACATTTTGACGACTCGGAAAGGCGAATCCGATTAAAAGGAGAGGCTTATTTTGAGGTAAGGCCTGATGCAACTAGACCGTTTTATGTGGAAACAGAACAAGTTTGTATTCAAGTATTAGGTACGAAATTTAATATGTCTGCTTATCAAGATGATTTACGGGTCATGACAACACTTGTAAATGGTAGTGTTTGTGTAAGTAACTCGGGAGGAAAGCAAGTTATATTGGAACCGGGTGAACAAGCTGTTGCGTTTGGCGAGGAAATTTCGGTAAAAAAAGTAGATCCGACTAGTGTGATTTCGTGGGTAGAGGGACGATTTAAATTCGAAAATGCCAGGTTAGAAGACATTGTCAAACAAATTATTCGGTGGTATGATGTTTCTGTTTATTTTGAGAACGAGAATTTAAAAGACATACATTTTTCGGGAGGAATGCTGAAATTTCGGCCATTGAAAGATTTGGTGGAAATGATAGAACTTTCGAGCCCAGTGCGTTTTACAATGGAAGGTAAAAAAATTATTATATCAAAAAAATAAAGTCGAAAAAGGGCTGAAGACTTTCTCGACTTGTATTGTAAATGCTTTGTTCTAACGTCACAATTAAAGAACAAAGCTAGGTTAAATTTAAATACAAATATATGAAAAAAAGTCGTAGACTTGTCCTGTTTTGGCAGGACAGTAGTAAAAAAACATGGTTCTGGAGGTTTTTGCCTTTTTGGTTAGGCCTTATTTTACTTCCGCAAACAATCTTTTCTCAAGAGATGAAACGAATCTCGTTGGAAGTGAAGGATGAAGTGATCGGTGAGGTGATGAATAAGCTGGGGAAAGAGTATGGAAAAGACTTTTTCTATAGTGAAAGTCAAGTAGACATGCAAGAAAAGGTGACTGTTCATTTGAGAAATGTCACTTTAGATGAAGCCTTGAAACAAATTTTCAATGGTAAAGAGGTTCGTTATGAAGAGAGGCCGGATTTTGTGGTGATACTTGAAGTTCAGATGTTGAAGGGTATGGATAATTTTACCATTCATGGTGTTGTAAAAGATGATAAAAATCATCCCCTACCAGGGGTAACGATCATCTTAAAAGGGACATCTCTTGGGACGGCAACTAATACGAATGGGGAATTCGTGTTGAATGTTGTTAAAGGAGTGGATTCTCTTGTTGTCACTTCTATCGGTATGAAAACATTATATATTCCTTTGGTAAAGGGAAAAACGGAATATATGATTCGTATGGAAGAAGAGGTAAAAACACTGGATGATGTTGTCGTTACAGGGTATGGTAATGTTGCCAAAGGAAATTACACGGGGGCTTCAACCACGGTGAAGATGGATGATATTTTGATGGCTGGAGCTTCGTCTGTTGATCAGATGTTACAAGGAGTTGTTCCAGGAATGTTAGTTATGAATAAGACCGGATTAGTTGGGGCTTCTCCTAAAATTCGGGTACGAGGAACTTCTACGTTATTAGGGAGTCAAGAACCCGTTTGGGTAGTCGATGGGGTGATACAAAGAGATCCACAACCTTTTGATTCGGAGGATAACACGAAATTTTCAGTTGATGCTGATGATATTCGACAGCTAGCAGGCAATGCTATATCATGGTTGAATCCCAATGATATCGAGACAATTACCGTGTTGAAAGATGCTTCTGCGACAGCAATTTACGGTTCAAAGGCTGCTAATGGTGTTATTGTTATCACCACGAAAAAAGCGACCCAAGGAGATATTGCTGTGAATTATAACGGAGATTTTTCTATCGGACAACGCCCTCACTATGGATTGTATGATCAGATGAACTCGAAAGAGATAATGCAATTTTCGAAGGACATATATGACGAGAGACGTTCCTATACGTCGTCGATTCTTCCTATCGGTTACGCCGGCTTGCTTCAAAGGTTGATAAACAAGGAAATTACGCTTGAAGAAATGGACCGGGAATATCAAAAGATGGCCCAACAAAATACGGATTGGTTCAAATTATTATTTCGTAATTCGTTAAATCATTCTCATAACGTGAGTATTAGTGGAGGAAACGGGAAAGTGTTAAATCGTACGTCTTTTGGGTATGCGGGGGAGAAAGGAGAGGCAAAAGGAAATGATGTAAATTTGTTCACGGCTACTTCTAATACAACTGTGAATTTCGGACAGAAATTGATGATCAATTTATTGTTGAAAGGAAGTATCCGTAATGTGAATGGATTTGCTTACAATGTTGATCCATTTAGTTACGCTTATAATACTTCACGTGCAATACCTGCTTATAATGAAGACGGTTCTTTGTTTTTTCATGAGAAAATAGGTGAATATAGTCCTAGTGGTAGTGGTAAATACATGTATAATTATAATATTTTGAACGAACGGGGACACACGGGGAGTAAAAACGATACCCGTACATGGGGATCAACAATTGATCTTAAATGGCGTATTTTGCCAGGATTGGAATACCAGGGAATGTTTTCTTATGCATCTTCTTCTTCCGACTCAAAAAAATATGCAAGTGAACATTCATTCTATATTACCCAACTTCGTGGGTATGAATATGGAGCGGCGGCTGCGAATAGTACGGAGATGAAATCTTCTCCGTTACCTGTAGGTGGTATTCTGGAAACAGATTTAATAAATACGACAACCGTGATGGTGCGGAATAGTCTAGTCTACGACCAGTTGTTCAAAGAAAAACATCGATTTACCTTGCAAGTTGGTATCGAGACAAATTCCGTAAAATCAAAAGGAGGTTCGAGCAAGCGTTATGGATATTTGCCGGATCGTGGAGAGACTTTTGCAACTCCACCGATCACTTATTTGTCTTATGGTTCTGAAACGAGTAATTCGGACATTGTAAATGGAGCTTCTAGCGTGGTGAATCGGAAAGAAAATGCTCTTAGCGAATATATGTCGGTAGTTTATACCTATAATGATCTATATGTGATTAATTTTAATGGCCGGATAGATGCATCAAATCGTTTTGCACAAGATAAAAATAAACGTTTCGAACCGACGTGGTCTGTAGGTTTAAAGTGGCGTATTGCTAATGAACGTTTTGCTCAAGATTTATGGTGGTTAAATAATTTGGACTTCTATGCTTCATATGGGTATCAGGGGAATGCTGTAACCACGGTTTCTCCTTACTTGATCGCATATGATGGAGGAATAGACACTCGTTATCAGGATTTTGTATTGAAAATAAAATCTTTGCCTTATCCTGATTTAGGATGGGAAAAAACGAAGACTTATAATTTAGGATTAGATGGGGCTCTTTTGAATGGACGCTTTAATTTTACCTTGAATTATTATCAGAAAATAAGCGAGGTACTTTCTTCTCGTAATGTTCCTTATGAAAATGGAGTTGCTAATGGCATTGTGTCTGGTTCCACGATGAAAAATTACGGGTATGATTTTGTTATAGATGTAATTCCAATTCGTACAAAGGATGTAACTTGGCAATTATCTTTGAATACGGCTGTTTCTCGTAATAAAATAGATAAGAATAAACGGGTAAATACACTGAATGACTATATTGAAGGAAGTGCGATTATTCCTAGGAGTCCTTTCTCAACATTTTACTCGTATCAATTTGCGGGACTGAATTCGGAAAATGGTTTGCCTGTATTTGATAAGATGGATATAGAAGGGGCGAACACTCCTGCAGACTTTTTAGTTGAGTCTGGAAAGTTTATGCCAGACTTTTCCGGGGGCTTGAATACGATGATAAAATACAAAAGTTTTTCATTGTATGCCTTATTTACAATACAATGGGGAGGACATGCCCGTTTACCAGAACTTTACACTGGTGCCACTAGTACACAGCCGGGATTGCCGCGGCCGGAGCAGAATGTTTCTCGAAAATTGCGTCATCGTTGGAAAAAGTCAGGTGACGAGCAATTTACAAACATACCTTCTTTACCGGGAACCGGTAATGAGACAATCATGTTACCGGCGACAGCTACTTCTACTTCGGTATCGACTAATTTATACTACATGTATAATTTATCGGATGTCCGAGTGGCAAATACGGATTTTATTCGTTGTCGTTCTATTTCTCTTGCCTATGAATTCAAGCAACCTTGGTTAGAGCGATTTTTTATCCGGCGAATGCAAGTAAAGGCGAGTATGACGAATCCTTTTTCGTGGGTATCAGATAAAAAGTGGGATGGGTTGGACCCAGAAACGGGTAATTGGCCAACACGAAGGGTTACGTCATTATCCTTACAAGTTTCTTTTTAAAAATTAAAGATGGAGATTGCTATGAAAAATTTGATAATAATTTTAGTCGGGATATTGATTTTAAGTGCCTGTTCTGACTTTTTGGAAGAAAAATCTCAAGATGAAGTGATTGTGTCGACGGTCGCCGATTATAGCCAATTTTTGTTAGGATCTGCCTATGGAATGCCTGGATATGATGTGCTTTATTTACTGGATGATGATGTTGAACTAGACGAAAATTTATATTATGGCGATGCTAATAATGCCTATGCAGTGGATTATTTCGGGTATTTTACTTGGCAACCTGATATGTGGGAGAGAGGAATGAAAATAATAGATCTGTACGAGAACGTTTATAGCCAATTGAAAGGGGTTAATGCGACGTTGGATGGGATAGATGAAGCTATAGGATCCGAGGTTGAAAGAGAATATGTGAAAGCCGAGGCTTACGGGTTACGTGGGTTTTATTATTATTTACTTGTGAATCTGTATGGAGAGCCTTATCACTATAACAAGACTTCATTAGGTGTACCTTTAAAATTGACTGCCGGGTTAGTCGAGAATGGCCTTGTGCGAAACACGGTAGAAGAAGTGTACGTTCAAATCGTGAAAGATTTGAAAGTTTCAGCTGAATTGTTTGAGAAGAATCCGAAACGGGTTGGAAACTATCGCCTTAATGTGACTTCTGTTTATATCCTGCTATCCCGAGTCTATTTGTACATGGAGCAGTGGGAGAATGCTGTAAAGGCGGCGGGTAGAGCCATTGAAACTGCTGAAGGTTTGACAAATTATACCTCGATATCTTCTTCGACGTTTTATATGCCGACTTATGCGCATTCGGAAGTAGAGTGGCGATATGGCAATGGTCAATTGAAATACGGATATGTACCTTCTCAAGAATTACTTTCAAAATATGGAGATAACGATTGTCGGAAGAAATTTTGGTTTAATGTCGGTGGAAAAACTACTAAAAAGACCCCTGATTATGCGGAAGGGATGGGACCGACGAATACATTGCGTATTTCAGAGGCCTATTTGAATCGTGCAGAGGCTTATGCACAAATGGATAAAACGAATGAGGCTTTGGCTGATTTGAATGATCTACGCCGTTGTAGGATTACTGGCTATGAAGATATTTCAATAGAGAATGTAACAGATTTATTGGATGAGGTACGTTGGGAGCGCAGGTTAGAATTGTGTTATGATGAACAACGTTGGTTTGATTTGCGTCGTTATGGAATGCCTTCTATATCCCATAAATATAAGGCTAAAAAGGTAGATTCTTGGTTGATGTTTACGTTGAAGGAGAAAGATCCGTTATATACGATTCCTTTTTCAACCACAATGATTATGAATAATAATCGTCTGGAGCAGAATGTCTCTGCTTATGAACCGGAGAGGAAAGGAATTTAATATTAAATGAATAAATATATGCCAATTATGAAAAGAATGAATATATATATTGCCTTGTTTTTGAGCATATGGCTGATCGCTTGTTCGGAAGAAAATGGTGTGGGAAGCGTTGATCCGTTGACTCCAGATTATATTCTGCCTCAGGGGAAATCTCCTGCAGATAACCGTATTGTAGAGTTGTATAATCAATACGGAACATATATCTTGTATGAATACACGGAACGTGATTTTAATTGGAGTCAAATGGAAGGTTCATCTAGTGATTACACGTATACTAAGGCGGATCCGTTATATGCAGGAGAGATGTTAGATTTGCTGAATGAGGTTTGGTTTTCGCTTTATCCGGTAGATTTTCATAGAAAATATATGCCTTATAAAATATTTTTAGCGACAGCTTTACGTTATGGATCTTCTGCCCAATTTAAAGATGTAAGGGCAATGAACGGGCAAATTGCTGTTAGTTACTGTTCGGATACTTTAAAGAAAATGTCTGTGGGTACGAAATTGAGTTTGAAGATTAACCTTCAACAAGGCTTATGGGAAAAATGGATAGATAAGATAAACTTTCCCGAAGAGTTCTTTGCATTGAGTGATTATTCTAAAGCAGCAAACACAACACCGTCTTCTCCTGATTATGCAAGAAACCGGGGATTCGTGGCCAATAATGGGAACGAGTGGTCTACTCGGGTAAATTGGCCTTCCCGCACGTTGAATAAAATGGATGATCTGAAGGCTTTTTTGAATGGGATGGTAGGCAGAACATCTGAACAGTGGAAAGTTGAGCTGGAATATCCTTTGGTGAAAAAGAAATATGATATTTTGAGAAACTACTTGTTGAGAACTTATGGTTTCGATATACAAGCTATAGGTGATATGATTTACGAATAGATCGTTCTGAAATATAAATAAATGTGGAGGAGTATGGTAAAATACTCCTCTCGCTCAAGGTATGTCAATTTTGATTGTGTGTAAATAAATGTAAAAGATGGAAGAAGTTATTGTAAAAGTGGAGAATTTATCTCATCGCTATAGTGTGCAGTGGGCGGTTCGAGATATAAACTTTGAAATTCTAAAAAATGGTATTTATGGTTTACTTGGTTCCAATGGGGCTGGTAAATCCACGACGATGAATATTATGTGTGGTGTGTTGAAACCGACAAGAGGAAATGTTTTTATCAAAGGGATTAATACACGAGAAAATCCTGTAGAGGCGAAACGGCATATCGGTTTTTTGCCGCAACAGCCTCCTCTGCATGTAGATCTGACCGTGGAAGAATATCTTGAATATTGCGCAAGTTTACGCCACATTCCTGGTAAACAAATTCATAAGGCTGTGATTGAAGTGATGGGTAAATGTGGAATTTCTCATTTCCAAAAACGTTTAATCCGTAACTTGTCGGGAGGTTACCAGCAACGAGTTGGGATTGCACAAGCGATTATTCATAAACCGGATTTCGTGGTATTGGATGAGCCAACCAATGGTTTAGATCCGAACCAGATTATGGAGATTCGTCATTTGGTAAAGGAGATTGCGGAGGAACGCACGGTCGTGTTATCCACGCATATTCTTTCAGAGGTTCAGGCCACTTGTAAATATATTCGTATGATAGAACAGGGAAGTCTTGTGTTTTCTGGGACAGTTGAAGAATTTGACAATTATATAACTCCGAGTTCCGTGTGCGTGTCTTTGATAACAAGACCGTCGGTAGAGGAATTGCGGACCATTCCGGGGGTATTACAGGTGGAAGAATTAGGGGGTACGAGATTCCGTCTGCATTTCGTAAATGCTCAGGAGATGATGGAAAAAGTAGTAGAAATAAGTATGACACGAGATTGGCGCTTAAACGAGATCTATCTAGAAAAAAGTTCACTAGATACAATATTTGCCAAATTATCTAAGAAATAATTCATTATAAAAGAATCATCCATGAAAACAATATATAAAATAGCAAAAACAGAATTACAGACCCTGTTTTATTCACCTGTAGCTTGGTTGGTCATTGTAATTTTTACATTCCAGACAGCAATGACTTTCACGAATATGTTTGGAGGATTAGTGCGTAACCAGGCGTTAGGTTATGAATTGGTTTCCGTGACGTCCAATGTTTTTTCTAATCCTTGGGGAGGAGTATTCCCTGCTATTCAGGGATATTTGTTTCTCTATATACCTTTATTGACAATGGGATTGATGAGTCGAGAATTTGGAAGTGGTTCCATCAGATTACTATACTCTTCTCCTGTAACAAACGTACAAATTATTCTGGGAAAATTCTTGTCCATGATGATTTATGGGCTTGTACTGGTTGGAATCATGCTTATCTTTACACTTTTTGGTGCTTTCACGATTAAGGACTTTGATTTGCCGCTTGTTCTAACCGGATTACTGGGTGTTTATTTGTTAATTTGTGCCTATGCTGCCGTGGGTTTATTCATGTCAAGTTTGACCTCGTATCAAGTTGTTGCGGCAATGTTGACATTAGCTATGTTGGGAGCGTTGAATTACGTGAAAGATATGTGGCAGGACATAGAGTTCATTCGTGATATTACTTATTGGTTGTCAATCTCTGGGCGAGCCGGTGAATTTGTAATCGGATTGATTTGTAGTGAGGACTTACTCTATTTTGTTATTGTAATTGTTCTGTTTCTTACTTTAGCTATAATACGTTTGCAGGCTTGTAGGCAAAAGAGTCCTTGGTTTTTAACTTTGGGTAGATATGTCGGGGTTGTACTACTTGCCTGTTTTTTGGGATACTTGTCTTCACGCCCAAAATTGATGGGGTACTATGATGTGACTGCGACGAAGATGAATACGTTGACCCCTAATAGCCAAGATGTGATCAGTCGTTTGGAGGGGGGATTGACTATTACAAGTTATTTGAATGCTTTGGATGAGCAAGATATATGGACCGCTAGTCCTTCGCGAGTGAAAACGGATCAAGTGCGTTTTAAACAATACGTGCGTTTTAAACCGGACATTAAATTAAAATACGTGTATTATTATGATACGATTCAGAGTTTGTCGCAAGATCAACGTTTTCCGAATTTGAATACGGAACAGCGAGCAAGGGAAATCATGCGGATTCACGGTTTGGATTCTAGCTTATTCCTAAGTCCGGGACAAATTCGTGAACAAATAGATTTATCTGGAGAAAAAAATATGTTTGTTCGTTTGTTGGAACGAGAAAATGGGGAAAAGACATTCTTGCGAGTTTTTGACGATATGCAACATCATCCGGGGGAATCTGAAATTACAGCTGCCTTTAAACGAATAGCAATGGAATTGCCTACTGTTGGTTTTTTGGTAGGACATGGAGAAAGGGATATTCATCGTACGGGAGATCGGGAATATAGTGGTTTCGCTTTGGAAAAGAGATTTCGTTATGCGTTGATTAATCAAGGATTTGATATTTTGAATGTGAGGCTGACAGATGAGGTTCCAGATAATATAAAAATATTAGTCATTGCCGAGATGAAAGAACCATTAACCGAGACTGAAGAAATAAATTTAGAGCGCTATATCGCTCGTGGTGGAAATTTATTCATCACGTGTGAGCCGAAACGTTCGGAAATAATGAATGTGTTGTTGGAAAAGTTTGGAGTTCGGTTAGTTACGGGTACTTTGGTGCAATTGAGCGAGAATTTTTCTCCGGATCTGATTGTTGCCCAACCTTCCCAAGAGGCTGCAAAGTTGAATTATTATTTTGATGGAATGAAACAGAATAATAGATGTCTTGTTATGTCTGGGGCTGCTGGTTTAGAATATGATAGGAATAATGAGTATAATGTAATTCCTTTGTTTATAAGTGATTCGTTGTCTTGGAATGAAGTTGAAACTACAAATTTCGTGGATGAACGACCTGTTTTATCTGTAAGTGTGGGGGAAATGCAGAAATCATATGCGACTGTTTTGGCTCTTTCCCGGGAAATTAACAATAAAGAACAGAAAATAATGATCTTGGGTGATGCTGATTGTATTAGCAATGGAGAATTAAGTATGCATCGGAGGGGTATTTCTGCTTCTAATTATACTGTTATTATGGGTGGATTTTATTGGATGTCCGATAACGAGGTTCCTATCGATGTGCGTCGTCCGACGCCACCTGATAATGTGATCTATCTAAATGAGGCGAAAATTGGAACGTGGCAGGTGCTTATGACATGGATTCTCCCGGGAATACTTTTAATGATTTCTATTTTCATTTGGATACGAAGACGAGGAAGATAATAAAGCTTCAATTGGAAAATCTGCGTGTATATTAATTTTACGTCCAGATTTTCCATCTTAAATATATAGGGATTAATTTTTTCAACCCCTGTTCTCCCTCTCAGAGGTTTAACGTTTAAATCCTTCAAAAACACGAGCTTTTTCTTGTGTTACTAATTCTCCGGTCATGGTGAGCGTGTTGGAGTGGAATGAAGGTGAGATGTTTGCTGATACGTTATTTGAGCCTTGATGAAGGGTAAGGCTTACTTGAGCGGAAATGCTGACACCTTGAACGAGAAAGCTATAAATGATGCTTCCTTTTTTATCTTTTTTCATTCGGATGTCTGAAACGTTGCCCTCTACAGTAAAACCTCCCAGCCCGTTTTGAAGTGGACGAGGGGTGTCAAAACTGACTTGTACCGTGGCTTTTTTGTTTGCCATGGAAATGAAGTTTTTGACAGAACTGACACTTACCGATCTGCCTCGTTTGAAAATCAGGCGATCTGCTTCCAATACAAACGTGTTGTTTTCCAAAGCACGAACAGCGTCTTGGTATAATTGTTCTTTTACTTTTTGTTGAGCTATTTTCCGCTCTTGTCTTGTTTGTGTACGTTTTTCCTTTGCTGTCATTTTAGTTTGAGCGGCAAGGGGGACTAGTGTCCCTAGCGTTAGAGCTAGTGCGATGAGTGTAGTGATATGTTTCATAATACTTTATGTTTTATTACTTTTTTACGGGGATAAGAGGGATGATGTTTTATAAAGATACTGTTATTTTATGATGTAGGATGGTAATAACAAGTTGAAGATGTCGTATCTTCGCATATAGTAAATAATAAATTGAAATAGAATGAAAGATCAACATCAAGTTTTGCATAAATGCTTAACGGAGGATGTTCCGGCGTTTGTTTTGACGGGAAAAGACGTGTGTGCGATAGCGACATTGAAAACTTACTTGCAGACTGCGATAGAAAAGGGATGTAGTGATGAGTTTGTTAATGATATGGTATTAGTATTGCGAGAATTTGAGCGGTTTCAGAGTGAGGATCCCCAAAAAGTGAAAATACCAGATTAGTATTGATAACTTTTATTTCGCTTCGGGAGAATTATAATATCATGTGGTCAATACCCGTTGTCGTTCTAATGAGGACGGGAGACACTTTCGCTTCACTTTGGGTGTAAGTTCGGTACATCTTCACTCATGAGCGGAGATGTACCGAACTTATACCTAAAGTATACTGAGAAAGGAAACTTATTTGGATATTATATCAAGGGTTCTGCTTGCTTCTTTTCGGGACATTTTGTTTGTTAAGTAAGATCAATTTGGTACTTCTGAATAGAAGATAAAGTCTATTAGCAAAATATTGATTTTATATTTTGAAATGATGGTGATTAGGAAATATAAAATGAAAGATTGCAAGGCTGCAATAAAGATTGGGAATGCAGGCGTGCGAGAGGGGATGGTGTTTATGTGGGGAAAAGAATTGATGATAGGCAATCCGTCGGGAGCGTTTAAGAAAACAAACCGTTTCTTGGTATATTCGTCCGTCTGTACAGATTCGTGAGTGCCACTTTTCTGGTCTAGGTCCTTTCTGGTTTCGTCAATGCTATCTACCTCGAAAGCAAGATGGTGTAATCCGATAGCTTCTGGATAAGAAATCCGGGTAGGGAGATTGAGAAAGGAAAACAACTCGATACCATATGTCCTGCTCAGAGAACAATCCGTTTTATGCCAATTCTGTTCCTTCCAATAATGCTCGCTTTCGATTGTTAGCCCTAGAATGTCGGTATAGAAACGTTTCGAAACTTCATAATCCGAACTGATAATAGCAGCATGGTGAATACGATTCAATTTTATAATTTGATCCTCTTGGGATCAGGTGAAATAAAAAAGATTTACTAATGTTATAAGTCAAATTTCCATGAGCGATTCTTGATTTAATCTCTTGTCTCTCTTTCATAGTCATTCAAAATGAATAAAAGGAGCAGTGAATCTTTAGAAAGTTTATTTTTGAGATAAGCGATCGCTTCTGATTTTTTGTTGTAAATTGTTTGCTTATTTTTGCCTAGTTTTTGAGCAATTTCTTCCGCTTTCCAACCATTGAGAAATAGTTTTAATATTTCGGCGCTCTCTTCGGGTAATAATTCTAGAATATGGTGAAAGGTGGAAAGAGTTTCACTTTCAATGATATCTACTTCAAATTGATCTTTATCTAGTAACAAACTAGCCTCATATTCTTTTATATATTGGTGATGCCTAACGTAACTTTTGAAATGATTACGCAAGGAGACGAACAGGTAAGCTTTGATATCGGTTAAGTGTTCGAATTTTAGAGAGGCTGATTGCCACAGGTTTAAAAAAATATCATGAATAGCATCACGGGGTTCCACTTCTGTGTGTTGGTAAAGTTTTGCTGCAAAATAAAATAAATCATTATAGAATAGAGAATAAACTTTTCCGAAATCTTTCTCTATTCGGCGATTGAAATTTTTTAGTAAGATGGCTTCCTCTTTTTCCGATATCATCATATTTATCAAATCTTATTCCGATGGAAATACTTATCTTATCAGTACAGGAGTTTGATTTTCAAAAAACAAATTAATTCATAAAATTAGAAACTTGCAAATACAAAAAGAAGTTGGTGTACTTTCTTTGTTTTTTCTAGTATTGTAAATAATTGGTATTCAATGCATATTTGCATTTGTGTGATTTTTTTACGAAAAAAAATCGATTTAGAAGTAAGTTTTCTTGTTTCATGCGTTTATTTAATAAGTGATCGAAGGCGTATGGATGTTTGTACGTTCCGGAGGTAAAAGATGATACGAATAAAAGGTAAAAAAGATAATCCTATGGGATCGGAAGATAAAAAATTTGAAAGTTATTTTCATCGGGCTCATCACCTTGTTGAAGAGTTGGTATCGACCTATGGTAAAAATCTGAGTTTGGATGAGAACGGGGAGTTCAACACTTTTCTGAAGGAGAATCATCTTTCCGGAGAATTGGTAGACCGCTTGACTTCTGCTGAAATTCATCGTGAATATTATGACCGCTTGGCCCAAGAGGATCAAGAGAAAAATTTAGCTTTATTGCTTGAGCGGATGAGAGAGAAGAAACCCAAGCAGAAAAAACTTAGAATATGGTATCGTGTCGCAGCTTCTGTTGCTGCAACTGTGGCTTTTGTTTTTTGCCTTATATCCGGGCAAAAGGAAGAGAAATATGATGATTGGTATAGTCAGGTCGTAACGGAACAATATACTCAACCGACTTTGATATTGGAGAACGATAGTTCCTTGATTTTGGCAGACTATGCTCGGGAAGCGATCGTGAATCGGGATTATGAAATTGAAAAATTGCAGGAGAATACGTTGAAATATACAACGACCGGGCAATCTGGTTCTCTGCGTTATAATAAGTTGATTGTTCCCCGGAAGTACACCTACACGTTGAAGTTTAGCGATGGAACAGAGGTGATCTTAAATGCCGGAAGTATACTTCGTTATCCTGTCGATTTTGCAGGGGATAAACGGGAAGTTGAATTAGTAGGGGAGGCTTTTTTTAAAGTAGCGAAGTCAGATAAACCCTTTTTAGTGCGAATGGGAGAGAATAACATCACGGTTTATGGAACACAATTCAATGTATATTCTAGAGAAAATCATGATCTTGAAATTGTGTTAGTCGAAGGAAGTATTGGATTCAAAGCTGGTAATCAGAAAGAGATCAAGCTTAGACCTTCCCAAATGGTAGTTCGTCAACTTGAAAATGGAGAGATTAGGGTAAAAGAGGTTAATCCAAGAGATTATATCATGTGGGTTGAAAATATGTTTGTTTTTAAAGGACAAACCTTGGGACGAATTATGTCGGAATTGTCTATATGGTACGGGGTACAGATTAAGGTTCGACCGGATCAGGAAAATACAAAACTGACATTGATTACGAACAAGGATAATTCTTTGGATGAAGTTTTTAAATTTATTACGGAAATTACAGGTGTAGAAATAATTAAAATTGGAAATATGGAATATAGAACTGAGTAGAAAATAAAAAGAGCATCCTAGGGATGCCCTTTGGGATTTCCCGCAGAATCAGATTGGCGTCGGTCTCTGTCGGAAAGTGACGATTTAGTAACGTGTGAATAAGTGTAACTTAATTTGTATTACCAAATGCTATACAAAATTATGAAAAAAAAGTATGTAGCAAAAAATGCGTGGTGTATTTATTTCCTTTTTGCAGTGATTTTACTGCCATTTCAAACAAAGGCTGTTACCACTCCGGTTCAGTCTACACGAGTCCTTTTCCTTAAGGATAAGGTGGTCACTATTCATGTCCGGGATGTTTCTTTGGACGAAATTCTGTTATTGATAAATAAACAAACAAGTATCTCTTTTGGCTATCAAGAAGGAGTAATCGATAGAGAACGGAAATTTTCATTGGATGTTTCCGGGGTGACGGTTGAAGAGGCTTTGCGGACTCTTTTCAGAGATAGTAATTATGATTTTGAATACAAGGATGAACGAATATTGATTGTATTGAAGTCATCTAAATCGCAGCAGACGAATACACCGCAAGGAAGAACGGTGAAGGGAATTGTTCGAGATCAGTCGGGGACACCTCTACCTGGTGCTACCGTTTTACTAAAAGGGACGACGATAGGGGTTGCTACTGATATAAACGGAGGGTATCACCTTCAGGTTCCGCAGGGGGATCAGGTACTGGTATTCTCACTTGTTGGCATGAAAACTCGGGAGATTCCTTACAAAGGGCAATCCGAAATCAATGTAATGATGGAAGAGGACGTTACGGAAGTGGATGAGGTGGTTGTTACCGGTTATTCTGTTCGGAAAGTGAGTGAAATGACAGGGGCTGCGCAACAATTTGATGGAAAGGAAGTCAGTAATAATATGGTCAACGGTGATATTTTATCAGCTTTGAAAGGCCATACGACCGGTTTACAGATATCGGGTAGCGATGGAAATCCGGCTCGAAATAACTCTTTGCTACTGCGAGGAGTTGGTACGTTGTATGATAGTAAACAATATCCTTTGATCGTGATCGACGGAATTGTTACGGATTTTACAAATATTAGTGGCGTGGTGGCAGCCAATGATATAGAGAAAATAACTGTATTAAAAGATGCTGCATCTTCTGCTATTTACGGTTCCCGTGCTGCCATGGGAGTGATTGTGATTACCACGAAAAAAGGGCAGAAAAATAAGTTGACAACCTCCGTGGACATGAAATTCGGACTTAGTGTACAAAACTTTGGTGGGTTGCGATACATGACTTCGGAAGAATTGCTTGATTATGGAAAGATGAGTCTGGCTAATTGGTGGAACGGAAATAAGAGTTTACAAGCTAAGTACCCAGATCGTGATAGGTTTCTTCGGGATACCTTGAGTTCTTTGTCTCAGAATTTTGATCTTTCCCGTACAACAGATTGGAGAGATTTACAGTATCAACATGGGGTTACCAAAAGTGTGGGTGTCAATATTTCCGGGGGTAGTGAACGAGCTAGTTACTATTTATCCTATAACTATTTTGATGAAAAGGGAACGAAAATTGATAATAAACTGACTCGTAATTTTTTGAAATTGCGTATGGATTACGATGTAACCTCGTTTTTGACGCTAGGTGTTAATTTGAGTGGAACATTTTCTAGGTATGAGAGTCCTAATAGCGGTTCTTTTGAAGACTACCATCCTTGGCTTTCTCCCTATGATGAAAATGGTAAATTAAAGAAAAGTATTTCCCAATGGAGAAAGTTTGCCATGTATAATGTAGACCTAGTAAATCCTTTGATGGATAATCGCTATAATAGTAGTATTAGTCGTAATGACAATTTGATGGGATCTTTTAGCGGTACATTGCGTCCTTTTGATTGGATGAGTTTTATTTCTGTGAATACCTATACGCGGATTTATTCCAATACGAATAATTATCAAGATAGCCGAACTTATTCCGGGAATTACAGCAATAATAAATTCAGTAACGGAATATTGGATATCAGTGATGCTCGAGATAATAGTTTCTTGACATCGAATGTCCTCCGGATGGAATACCGTTTTGGAGATCATGACGTATCAGGACTTTTGGGGCAGGAGTATTACGAGCGGCATTCCCGTAGTTCGGATTTGTCGATGTATGATCAAAGCGTTGTCGGCGAGAGGAATGTAGGAGGTTTTTCGAAGGTTGGGGAAAAAATACAGTCTTCTTATGTACCGGGAGGAAGTGAGAGTGAATCGGGAAGTTTCTCTATTTTTGCTGAGGCTAACTACAATTATAGAGGCAAATATATGGCTTCGCTATCTTTCCGTACGGATGCCTCTACCAATTTCGGAAAAGATAACCGTTACGGGAAGTTCTATTCTATCAGTGGAGCTTGGCTTGTGTCTTCGGAGAAGTTTATGCAAAAACAGAAGGCTCTGTCTTTCCTTAAATTGCGTTTAAGTTATGGTACTTCGGGTAAAGAGGCCGGAATTGACTATTTGAACTATACGTTATATGCCATCGGGAAAGATTACGAGGATTATTACCGGGAACATCCTTTGTATCCTTCTTCTTATCCTGCTGTGATCAATCAGTTGGGGAATGATCAACTGACTTGGGAAACTGCTTATACTTTCGACTTGGGGATGGATATGGGATTTTTAAATGACCGTATTCGTTTGAATACTGATTATTATAGACGTCGCAATAGTGACCTGATCATGAGTGTCGCAACTGCCGCTGGCATCGGGGTTGGGGCGCAATATCGGAATGTTGGGGAAATGTTGAATCAAGGCGTGGAATTAACTTTGAATACCCATACCTTGAAATCTATTGATTTTAACTGGTACACGACTTTTACTTTTAGTTATAACAAGAATAAATTGACAAAGTTGTATGATGGATACTTTGTGGACGGAGAAGGACGTACTTTTTACGAGGGTGATAATATCGATATGCTGAAAAAAGTGAAAGTGGACGGGGTGGATAAAGAAACTGGAAAACCAATTTATGAGCGGGTAAATGAAGATGGTTCGATTGAATATGTGAATACTCTGACTGCTGCAACTTCCGGAAATGGAGAATTGAGTTATCAAGATATAGGTTTGAAACGGGCTCCCTATTACGGAGGGTTTACTAATACTTTCCAGTATAAAAATTTTGAGCTTTATGTGCATATGGCTTACAGTTTTGGTTATAAGGCATATAGTTATCTCAAAACGAGTTATACGGATGGGACGGCTTGGTTATATAACAATATGTATAAAGTACCTTCGGGGCTGAAAATTTGGAAGGAACCCGGGGATGATGCGGATATTCCGATGGTGAATAGTGATCCTTCTTACACGCAAAATCTTTATGGTACGACCTCTTTCGGGTATATTAATTCCGGACATGTGCGTATTTCTAAAATCCGTTTAGCGTATAACTTCCCGGAGAAATGGTTACGTCAGATGCGAATTCAGAATTTGGCATTGAGTTTTACTTGTGATAATGTTGGTGTGATCACTTCTCGTAATTTTATTGGGGCTGATCCGGAGAATTTGGGTGACTGGCCTGCTCCCCGGCGTTATGTTTTTGGATTGAACTTTACTTTTTAATGGTTAAATGACTGATTATGAAAAAATATATTAGTTTCATATGTATCCTGATTTTTTTAGGTTGTGATGGCCGTCTGGATGAAATGCGGCCGCATAATATGTCGGATGCTTCTACCTATTTGAAAAAATTTGAGAATGTGGTAAATGCGACTTCCGGTTTGTATGCTCTATTTTATGGTAAAGTTGGGGGCTTTAACTATGACTATATTTATGAAGTTGTCTATCATACTTTAGGAGAATTCAGAGGGAATAATGTTGTTTTTGCAGAACCTTTTGAGGGAACTTCGGATGTTGCTTTAGGGGCTCCTGATGCACATTTTTATTTATACAGCGATCAGAAAGATCAATCTTTTGCATGGCCGATGTGGATAAAAATGAACCAGATTGTCTTGGGAGCTTCCAAAAATATCGAAGCGATAAAATTATTGGAAAAAGAACCGACCGAACAGTTTCGTTTGGATGAACTAAAACGACTAAAAGGAGAAAACTATTTTATTCGTGGCCTACTCCTTTTTCATGCGGTCAATGCTTTTGGACTTCCATATTGGAATGAGCCCGATAAAAATCCGGGAGTTCCTTTGGATACAACAGGGAGTGGTCAGTTATTACCCCGGAGTAGTGTAAAAGAGTGTTACGAGAGCATTATTCGGGATTTTAATAATGCAGCTTCTTGTCTGCCAGATGAAAAGATGGACCGCTCGTTTGCAAATCGGGCTGCCGCTTACGGAATGCTTTCCAGGGTATACCTTTATATGGGTGGGCGTCCTGATGCTCCCAATGTGGACTATAATAAGTTAGCTATTACTTATGCCAATAAAGTATTTGAGATTCAAAATGATGTGGTGGATATTCTCCAGGGCGACGAATATAAAGATTTATACTTGAAAGATCCGAAAACTAATCCGGAGGTTCTTTTTGCTTTTAATCCTGCAAATTTCCCTTCGGATAGTCCTAGTTATCTCCACTCCTACTATTCTTGGTCGGGATTTACCGATTCTAAAGAGGAATTCCCTTGTCCAGCTGTAATTTCCAAAGATTATGAGAAAATCATGAATAAAGAGAAGGATCTCCGGTGGAAATATTTTACAATCCCTTCTATCCGTCACCAAGGAAGATATACCACGACAAAATATGATGGGGGAGAATTTGAGCTGTTTCCGAGATTTGTGGATTTTGAATGCCCGACGATTTTTATTCGTACCGGGGAGGTCATTCTGAATCGGGCAGAAGCCTATGCGAAATCCGGAGAAGACGGTAAGGCTTTGATTGACCTAAATCAGATTCGCGAACGAGCAGGTTTGCCTGCATTAAATGGAATCGTGGGACAACAACTGAAAGATTCTATTTTTATGGAAAGACGTAGAGAACTGGCATTTGAGGCACAAGTGTACTATGACTATACCCGTAACGGAATAAAATTGTCTCGGGAGGATGTGACAACTGTTTATCAAGATTATATTGGACGTCAGTATAATGAAGTTGATCCTAGTTCTTCCCGTAGGATTGTTTGCCTGATTCCGTCGGAGGAATTGAAATTGAATCCAGCGTTGGTACAGAATATTTATTGATATGATCAGGTGGTGTGTTTGTGTTATACTACTTTCGATGGTTACAGCGTGTTTTCGAACACCTGTAACCGAAGTGCGTATGCACGTGAAAGGATTGATGGAAAATGATTCGGCTGTTTCCGTTATAATACGGGATTCAGTTTATACGGCTTATCTTGATGAGACTAGGAGTGCCGTTTTGAATCTTGACGGGGAGCAGAAGGCTGATTATGCCATTTTTCGATATCATGGGGTTTCTGTTCCGATCTATATAGAACCGGGCAAAGACTTGGAGGTTTTTCTAAAAATTGAAAACTGGGAAATAGAGGTCGAGTTTGCTGGAGCCGGGGCTTCTAAGAACGAATATCTGAATAATATGACTCTGCGTGAATTTTATCCGGATTATAAAACGGATGAAGCTGGAATTATGCAAAGTTTGAGAGATTGGGAAATGAGATTGTCAAGTATTCTGGATAGTATGCATTTTGAAGCTTCTTTTGTTGATAAAGAGAAGAAAAGAATTCATTATCTGGTGTATGGTTATTTGCCCCGTTATCCTGCTTATCAGAAATATCAGCTTCAACGACAGGGGTATGAGGCTTCGGAGAAGTTTTATACTTGTTTGCCCCAGTTGATTTTAGAAGAAGAGGAATTGATGGATATGCCCGAATATCAAACAGCTTTTCAGAATTTAGTTCAGGCTTTTGGTCTGAAAGGCTTGCAGGAACAGGATGAATGGATGTATCTGAAAAAGCAGATGGAGTATATTGAAAGACAGGTAAAAAATCAAACAATCAAAGATTTTTTGATGGATCGGATTACAACTCGTTATGTGGAAAGGAAAGGTACCGATCATTTAGAGGAGATTATCCGTTTTTATCATGATAATGTGACTGCTCTTGAAAAAAGGCAAAAGTTCGATGATTTGTGCCAGAAATGGGTGACGTTGGTGAAAGGACAACCCTCTCCTATGTTTGCTTGTCAGAATATTGAGGGGAAAGAGGTTTGTTTGACTGATTTGGCTGGAAAATACATTTATATTGATATTTGGGCAACCTGGTGTCGGCCATGTCGTGCCGAACAACCTTATCTGGAACAGTTGATTCGGAAATATGAAGGCAAAAATATCGTTTTTGTTAGTATTTCTACAGATCGAGATCGGAAGGTTTGGGAAAAACTGGTGAAAACGGAAGAATTAGAAGGGGTTCAGTTGTATGGAGGAAAGGGAAATTCTTTCATAGAGGCCTTTGTCGTACGTAATATCCCACGTTTTATTTTGTTGGATCGGGAAGGAAAGATTATTGAAGCGGATATGACTCGTCCTTCCGATCCCCGGACGATAGAGGTTTTAGATTCTTTAGTTTCTCTGTGATTTATTGTTGGTATTAATGACTTTAGCGGTATGCTTTAAGGTATCGCTGAAGTTCATTGTACCACCTCCAAAGGAGGGCTCACGTGAAAAATTAGGTGGATCAGAGCTCAATGTGTTATCTTCGCGTGTTTAATAATTATGACGTGATGAAAGAACTTCTAGATTTAATTTTACCCCGTGATGTCCTCGCTTGTTTCGAGGTAGTGAAGGTGT
>ENA-UEYF01000408-UEYF01000408.1-human-gut-metagenome-genome-assembly--contig:-NODE-408-length-44889-cov-25.572414_pt1 | contig 44889 bp, 67 predicted proteins | sample MGYA00242902_ERZ507920 | MGnify/ENA primary metagenome ERZ507920 (study PRJEB26167, sample SAMN06115402) | human gut metagenome | host: Homo sapiens | place: China:Jiangxi | collected 2016-07-05...
GTCTTGAAAACTAGCGAGGGGGCAACTCCTCCGTGGGTTCGAATCCCACCCTTTCCGCCATTTTATGCGGGTTCCGGCAATCGCTGAAACCTTGACCACTAAAAAACTAGCGACGTTTGACTACTAGTTGACCACTCACGTTTTTGGGTGGTCTTTTTTGTTGTATGCATGTAATTTAAAAGTATTTATGCTAAAATCTGCTTGCATAAATTACAAAATTGAGTTAACATAGCTACAAAAAATAAGGAGGCTATGTTATGAAAGCACATGTGCAGTATTTTTGCGGTCATGAAGCTGATGTTGATTTGGTTGGCAGTGCTGCTGTCCGCCAGCAGAAGCTGGCTGGTCTGAAGAAATCTCTTTGCGCTGCATGTCTCGCTGAAGCATGGAATGCCTGCGTTGCTGGTTGCCTGCCACGTGAGATGTCCATTGATCAATGGGAACGCGAGTATCCTGATTGTCGCCGGATGAAGGTGGATGCAGAAAAAGGTACCGTGATTGCCTGGGTACCGGAAAAAAGAGCATAAAAAATACCCCGCTGCAAGGCGGGGCTTTTTTTATGCTTATATGATGTTAGCCAGGGTTTCCGCTGCGCGCTCATCGTCGCCAGGCATTACGTGGCTGTAGGTGTTGAGCGTCAGATTGGCCGTACTATGGCCGAGGCGCTGCTGCACTGTCTTGTAACTGGCACCGTGCTGCAGCAGGAGCGAGGCGCTAGTGTGCCTCAGGCTGTTGAGGCAGAAGTCTTTCGGCATATCTGCGTTTTTGCCGTAGCGCTTGACGAGCTTGCTTATTGCGTCCGGGTTGAGCGGTCTGCCGTGCTCTCCCGGAAAAAGGAGGCCGTATGGCTGCCACAGCGCGTCGCTCATGGCCTGCAGTCGAACGGTCCTTATCTGTGCCTTAATGAGCGGAAGAATCGCCTTAGGCAGGCTCACAGTGCGCCAGCTGTCCTCTGTCTTAGTGCTTGCGCCAATCTCACCGCCACCTTTGGTACGCAGGTTGGTCTGCCGGACGGTAAACGTGCACCGCTCCAGGTCTACGTCCTGATAACGTAAACCAAGAATCTCACTGCGTCGCATGCCGCTGGTGGCTGCTAATTTGATGAGCAGCTGGTGCGTCTGATCCGTGATGACAGAGAGCAGCTTTGTTACCTGTGCCTGGGTAAGAGCCACCCACTCGCGCTTGCGGGTAACCTTTGGCTTTTTGATTTGTAGCATGGGATGCTTTGCAAGCACACCATCAATTACTGCTTGTGTAAGCAGAGCCTTGAGCGTTACATAGATATGCTCAACGGTGCGGCTGGCAAGCTTTGCGGAAAGTGCGGCTATAAAGTCACGGATGTTGGCCGGCTGCAGATTGCAGAGCGGGAAGTCGCCGAGCTCCGGCTTGATGTGCACCCGGATGTGAGATTCAATCGTTGCCCAGGAATTTTTGCGTATGGCTGCGTGCTGGACGGCCAGGTAATGGTCGCACCAATCTTTGAGCAGCATGCCGCTGCTGTAGGTCCCGCTGCGTTTTGCAATCTTGAATTCCTGCACCTTGCGGTCGAGCTCCGCAGATGTTTTTGCCGTGAAGTAATGCTTTTTGCCGAGGTACGTTACTGTGGTGGCGTAGCGGCCGTCTGCGCGTTTCTTGTATTTTGCCATTGTGTAAAACCTCCGATTTTGATATAATGGAGGTGCAATTGTAGTGGATTATTTACATTGCACCTTGCTCTCTTTCGTGGTGGATTGAGAGCACCTCCGCCTGTGCTGGGAACACAGGCGGTATTTTTATTTATTTTTTATATTTGATTTCATGCTGTTCGAGCGGATGCCCGCAAGCACAGCTGATTTCCAGAATATCGTTCTTATTTTTTATAGCAGCTAGTCTGCAAATATTTTTTTGACGGCAAAAGCCCATAATACCTGGACTTAGCACTTCTATGTCGTAATTTTTGCAAGTTATACTTTTGATTCTAGAATTTCTTTGTGCAATTTCGCTTGCCATGTTGGCTGCCTTTTGCTCATAAAATGGCTTTAATGCCTTAAAAACCGCATCTCTAATGAATGGGTTGACATATTCTGCAGTATTCATGTTGTTAGCTTTATTTCGTTTGGTATTTAGATCTTCCCATGCGGCATTACATTCGTTGAAAATTTGAGCGTGCTTTTGCATTTCTGATTTTGAGTAATGCTCACATGTCAATGTTTTGCCATTTTCAGTTAACCAATGTACAACGCAAGAACCTAAATCTATAAAATCATAAGGATCAGATAAAGTATAGGCTGGCGACTGTTCTGTAATGTGACGCATTGCCTTATCTTGTGCTAAAAGCGCATTGAATCTATTTACAGCTTCATTTGAAATATCTATGGCATTAGATATTTCTGCATCTAATTTATCAACAAGAGCAAGTCTAGCTGATTTCATAGTTTGCTCAGCCGTTTTTCCGTTAATAGTAATGCCGTTGAATTGTTCTATTGCAGGTGGATCAAGCCGCCAAATTCCATACTCATCTGTATAAGCCAGCGCAGCGCTCGGGATTAGTGCTACCAAAAGCAAAGGAAATAATATTTTTTTCACATTGTCACCTGCTTTCGCAAAAATATTCTCTTGCTTCACACTTTCTTTACTTAAAAAACTTTCCCTTGTGATAGTTGTGTGATAAAATATTTATAGATTTAAAGTTTTGTTGTCGTCACTTCGGTGGCGACTTTTTTTGTTTGTGGGGAAGTTTCAAGCGGTGGCGGCAGTTTCTTCTGCCGCCAGAATACCTAAGATAAAAAGATATAAATCCACCTGAGCGTCCTCGTTTAATAGGTCGAGTCGCTCACTGTCCAAGATTAAAACACCTCCTTTATTGGTTCCGCAGGTTTTTGGGATTTGAAAGTAAATCCTCAAAATATTCACGAGCGCGCTGTTGCGCTGCAGGACTAAGTTTGTTGTACAGTTCTTGAATATCATTTTGAGGCTTTTCTGGGGTATCCCATCCCATTAGTTGGGCAGGAGTAACGTTAAAAATTTCTGCCAAGAGTATAACCATATCATAGGGGATATTTTTAATATCCCCAGATTCATACCTTTGCAAAGTTGCTTTATTTGGCAATTTACCTATTTTAGATTTAATTATTTGAGCTAAATCTGTAAGAGATAATCCGTGGTGTTCACGGTATTTTCTTATATTTTCTCCTATTTCCATGGCTTGCCTCCCTATAATCTCCCTATAATTATGTTAACATCATTATAAATTACTTTTGCGCAAAATGCAACAAGGAATCGACTTTTTGCAAAAAAAGTTGCGCAATATGCGTTGACAAATAGCTTTAGTCATGGTATTATAGTTGCATAAAATGCAACGAAAGGTGGTGAGAAAATGTATGGCATTAATGTAATGTTACTGCGTCAAAAAATGCTTGAAAATGGGTTTATAAATATTGTAGACCTTGCAAAAGCAGCAAATGTTAGCCGTGATACTATTAGTAAAATGTTGGCTGGCAAAACTAAACCTCAAACTAATGTAATGTATGCAATTGCTAATGCTTTGAAATTAACCTGCGAAGAAGCAGGAAAAATTTTTTTTGCACGTAGCGTTGCGTAAAATGCAACGGAGGTAATTATGGAACCTATCGCTGTAACTCTCGACAAGGCCTGCGAGCTGACTGCCATCGGTAAAGCGTCGATGGTGAAGCTCATGCAGGATCCAAAGTTCCCGGTCTTTAAAATCGGCAATAAGTCGGTTATCCCAGTAGCTGGCTTGAGAAAGTATATTGAGACTCTGGGTGCTGAGCACTATGGAGTCGTTTAGGAGGCGGATGGTATGAAAAAGCTGTTATTCATTCTGCTGATGGCCTGCTGTGTATGGCAGGCGTGGGACTACACCCATCCTCAGCCTGTAGAACGCTACGTGGTCCGTGCTGTGGCTGCAGAGGGTGATACTCTCTGGCATTTAGTGGGTGACACCATGCAGCGCGAAGGAGACCGCCGCGATGTCCGCGAGGTCATCTTTTATACAAAGAAGATTAGCAACTTGCAGGGTGACCTGCAGGTGGGAGATGTAGTTCTCATTCCCATAGAGGCATCTACAAAATGAGAACCGATGACCGTGGCGTCCATTACGTAGACTGCATGTTCTGCGGTACGGAATGGATAGTGAGCCGCTTTGTAAAAGAACCGTATGCGTGCCCTTATTGCAGGGCTATGTATAAAAATTTCAATCCACCACCAAAAAAGAAAAAGAAAGGTAAGGTGTAAAAAGGTAATGATTAGAACTAAAACCCAGATTTTTATTCAGCGTTTAAATCTCGAAATGCAGAGCTTGCGTGAATACGCAGCTTTGCTGGAACGCTGGAATAAGGACGACAACCAAGACGAGGTCCTGCAGGAGGCGGAGCTTGATGTCATTGACCGTATCGGCTCAACGCTCAAAGAGATGCGTGAGCTGCAGTCTCATGAATGGTCTGCTGTGTACAAAGCTCTGCAAGATTCCGCAGAAAAGAATGCTGCTGATGGTTCCGGTATGCCGAAAGATGGCGCTTGCAAGGAGGCTGAGTAACATGACTAACATCTATGAGCTTAAAGATCAAATCAAAGCCTGCATCCAGCTGGATGAAGAGCACGTTGTCAGCGTTGATGACGGCGAAATCCTGAACCTGCAGCAATTTGAAGCGCTGCAGATGGAGCGTGACGCTAAGGTCGAAGGTCTGGCTTGCTACATCAAAAACAAGCTTGCCGAAGCCGAGGCCATCTACGCGGAAATCAACGTTCTCAGCTATCGCGCTGGGGCGATGAAGAAGGAAGCCGAGCGCTGCAAGGCTTATCTGGCTGGTGCGTTGTATGGCGAGAAGTTTGAAACTCCCCGCTGCAAGATTACGTGGCGCAAGTCTGAGGTTTGCAACGTGCTGTCTATGGAAGAAATTCCTGATGAATATAAGCGCACCAAGGTTACTGTTGATGCTGACAAGACGGCAATCAAGAAGGCCATCAAAGCCGGTGCTGAAGTTCCGGGCGCTGAGGTTATTCAGAAACTGAATATGACTTTGAAGTAAAGGAGTGATTTTAATGGGAATGCCTGTATTGATCCTGGGTGCGTCCGGCTCTGGCAAGTCCACGAGCCTGCGCAATTTTGAGCCGTCGGCGGTTGGCGTGTTTAATGTGGCAAGCAAGCCACTGCCATTCAAGAAGCGGCTGAACGTCGTAAACCATGCGACGTATCAAGTCATCCAGAAAACGTTGGTGAAGAACAACTTGCGCTGCTACGTTATCGATGACTCGCAGTACCTTATGGCGTTCAACATGTTTGACCGTGCAAAGGAGATCGGGTACCAGAAGTTTACCGACTGTGCGTTGAATTTCTACAATCTGCTGGCGCTGATCCGCGACCATACGACTGATGATACTATCGTGTATCTCCTGCATCACACGGAGTGCGATGATACTGGTCACATCAAAGCCAAAACTTCGGGCAAGATGCTGGACAATCAGCTCACTCTAGAGGGCCTGTTCAGCATCGTGCTGCTGGCTGAGACCGACGGTAAGGCGCATTGGTTTACCACGCAGAGCGATGGCTTCACGCCTGCGAAGTCTCCGATGGAGATGTTCGCACCGAAGATTGACAATGACCTGAAGGATGTTGATACGGCTATTCGTGAATACTATGGATTTAACGAGGAGGCAAAGAAAAATGAAAAAGCTTAACTGGGGAAATGTTGACGCTGCGAGTGAGGGCTATGCAGCGCCGCCTGCCGGCGGTTATGTGTTGGCCATCTGCGCTGTAGAGGACCACGCAGACAAGCAGTACTTGAAAATTTACTGCGACATCGCAGGTGTAGCTGATAAAGCAAACGAGCAGTTTATTGGCTATTATGGCCAGCGCAAGGAACGCAGCGGCGACAAAATCCCGCTGTTCAGCTTCATCCGCAGCTATAAAGATTCTGCGCTTGGCTTTTTTAAAGCGTTTTTGGTTGCGCTGGAAAAGAGCGGCAATTCCGGCTTTGTGGCAGACCGCTTTGCCGGTGACGAGCAGCAGTTCTGCGGCATGGTTGTCGGTGCTGTGCTGGGACAGGAAGAGTACATCTGGAACGACAAGCTCCGTGTGCGTCTGAAGGTAGCGCAGCTCTGTTCCGTAGAGCGCATCCAGAAGGGCGACTTCGAGATTCCGGACACAAAGGAATTTAAAGGTTATACTTCAACTGCTCAACCTGTCGCAGCAGCTCCTACCTCTAGCATGGACAGCTACGGTACTGCCGTGCCGCTGCTAAATGATGAAGACATCCCGTTCTAAGTCCGAGCTGCACTTGGACGACATTCGTCCCTTTTTGACCGGCGCAAAAACGAAGCCGGGCGGACATATTACCGCTACCTGCCCATTATGCGGCAAAGCAGGACATTTGCACATAGACGAAAAGGGCGGGACGCTGCTGGTCTATTGCCAGAAGTGCAACGCTCCTGGCGCGGACATTCTGAGAGAGTTCCGCCGTCTGGGAGCAAAGCCTGCCGAACCGGAGCCTGTAGATTATAAGACGGCAAAGCCTGTTGAGGATTACCGCCATATCTACCGCAATCCCGACGGCACCGAAGCTTATTACAAGCGCCGCCGTAAATGGGCAGACGGTCACAAAGTCTTCAGCTTTGCTTATATCGATGACAATGGCCGCACAGTGTTTACCAAGCCCGAAGGATGTAACAACTTATATAACTTAGATTTACTAGCACAACATCGGAGCACAAAGTTGTACATCGTCGAAGGCGAGAAGTGTGCCGACGCCATGACGCAGCACGGACTGCTGGCGACCACGAGCAACACCGGAGCGCAGAAGGCTATCAAGCTGAGCGCGACGGACAAGGCGCTGCTGGAATCTTATGCAGAGCGTATCGTCATCCCGGACAACGATGAGAAGGGAACCGATTATGCTGCAGCCTGGCAAGGCGCGAAGGTCATGGACATCACAAAGCTGTGGCCTGAATGCCCGCCTAAAGGTGATATCGCAGATTACTTTGCTGCCGGTGGCACAGCCGAAGCAATCGAAGCCTACGAGTGGCCTGTGGTGCTCTCTCTGGACAGAGAATTCTTTGAAGGGTGCGACAGGTTCAGCCTTATCGATGAGGCGCTTCTGGAGGCGATAGCGGCGCTCACAGAGCCGTCCAAGCGTCAGCAGGTGCTTTCCATGGCACGGTTCCGTGCCGGGGAGCTGTGTTGCAAGAGGGAGTTTGAGAGCTGCTGGAAAGCGTACCTGCAGCAGCAGGCAGCCAAGGGTATAAGGTCAGATAATCTGACAAAATTCCCGCAGCAGCTCTTTGCTCTCCGGTGCGGTAACTGGAACACATCGATTAATGGCGTGTATCGGTCGGTACAGGTCGGGACAGAATATAAAAACGAATACGCAAGCCCCATCCCCATCATGCCGACGGAGCTGCTGGTGAATGTGGATGATGAAACGGAAAAAATCCGGCTTGCGTATTTTAAAAATGGCGGCTGGCAGAGCGTGGTGGTCCCGCGCTCCACGTTGGCCAACAAAAACAAAATAATCTTGCTGGCAGATAACGGCGTTGAAGTCAACAGCGACAACGCCGGTCTGCTGGTGAAGTATCTGGCAGAGGTCATCGCTATGAACCCGGACATCCTGCCGCGGGTGAAGTCGATTGACCACATGGGCTGGTCCGATGCAGGCTTTGTGCCGTACACGGACGAGGTCAAGCTGGACTGCGAGGAGCAGTACAAATCTCTGGTGCAGGCAGTCTCAAGTAAAGGCACGCTGGAGGAATGGGCGGCCTACGTCGCACCGCTCCGGCAGAACCTGTACATGCGCCTGATCCTGGCGGCATCGTTTGCGAGCGTGCTGGTCGAGCGCGTATCTGCGCTGCCATTTGTTTTGCACCTTTGGGGCGGCACCGGCAGCGGCAAGACCGTGGCCATGATGGTGGCTGCGTCTGTCTGGGGTAATCCGGGCATGGGCAAGCTGGTGCGGACCATGAATATGACGGTCAACTCTATGATGAGTACAGCATCTATCCTGCGTAACCTGCCGTTTTTCGGTGACGAGCTGCAGACAATCAAGTCAAGATTTGAGAATTATGATACGTTGATCATGCGTGTCACTGAAGGTCTCGACCGCGGTCGTATGACGAACGCGACCTTCCAGCGGCAGAAGTCCTGGCTGAACAGCTTTGTTTTTACTGGTGAAGAGCCCTGCACGAAGAGTCAGTCCGGCGGCGGTGTAAAAAACCGCGTGGTCGAGGTAGAGTGCGACCAGCAGATAATTAAAAACGGCAATGCTGTGGTTAATTTTATCACGCAGCACTTTGGCTGTGCAGGCAGGGCGTTTATCGAAGCGCTGGAAGGGAAGAATCTTGCGGCTGATTACAATGAGATTATGCGTCTGGTGCTGGAAGTAACAGATACGACCGAGAAGCAGGCCATGGCGATGGCTCTTATGCTGCAGGCGGATGCGATTGCGAGCAAGGCTATCTTTGGTGATCCTGGCAATGTGCTGACTCCGGAGGATATAGTTGGCTTCGTTAAGAGCAAGGCTGAAGTTGATGTGAGCGAGCGGGCGTTTAACCTCATTGTCGACGTTATCGGTGCCAACGCTGACAAATTCGATACCGAATTTCACGATTTTGCCGGTTATGCCTACTGGGGCAGGCGTAGAAACGATGGCGTAATCATGATTAATAAAACCGTTCTTGAGGAAGAATTAGAGAAGAAAGGCTTTGACTATGCTGCTCTAAAGAAAAAATGGGCAGAAGCCGGTCATTTGCTTAAAACAAAACAAGGCAAATTTTTCGGACTCTATACTTTGAATCATGTTAGAGCAAATTATGTAGCCCTTTATGTAAAAGGTTAGCTAGGTTAGCTAAAGGTTAGCTAAAAAAACCGCTCAACCATGCGGCTTTTAAGACTTTAGCTAACCTAATAACCTAGCTAACCTAATATATATATACGTATGTAAGCTCTAATTTCCAAAAATCCTAAGTTCTAAAGTAATAAAAAATATATAGGATACTCTTTCAGAAAAAGGTTAGCTAGGTTAGCTAAAATGCAAAAACCGCTCAACCATGCGGTTTGCAGGCTTTTTAAATGTCAGCTAAAACGTTAGCGAGCTAACCTCAAAAGGTCAGCTAAAGGAGGGAAACGATGTTATTTAAAATTTTGAGTACTATGTTACGTGACTTTATTGCAGGGCTGGTTATGGCGGTGGGGTGCTGCTGTATGATGGTGGCACAGGCTTTTGTCAAAGCTGCTGTTTGCCTCGCCCGGTTTGCGTGCAAGGTCAATGGGGTGAAATGTGATGTTAAGTAAAATCTGTCTGGTGTTTGCAGTGCTGATCAGCATTGTGTGGATAGTAAGCCTGACGGTGTTAGTTGGTTGCGGTGCTGTATGGGCGCTGCAGAAGTTAGGAGGTATGTAAATGTATATCAAAACTAAAAGCGGAGATTATGTAAACTCCAAGAATATCAGTGGCTTAAGAATCAAATGTTATGGTGGCGATTTTAATGTCGTAGCAGAATGCATCGGTTATTGCGACGATCCTTGCTTCTATTCCAGTGCCAAGATAGAAGACGCGGAAGCGTATATAAACTTGCTGGCGAACCACCTGGATGAAGTAGAAGAAGCTGCATCCATGCAGTACCCGCGTTGCGCTATCCTCAAGGTGTCGGAGGCTACTGTTGATGCAATGCGTTATAGCTATCGCAATCGCCCGCTCCAAAACGAGCCGCAGCATGCAGCCAGCAAGAACACTAAGCTGTCCGCAATGCTGAATGAGCTTGTTGATGACTTCGCCGCATCCGGCGACACGGACAATCTCCTGAAAATCAACGCGTATATCCGCATGTATCTGCAAAAGGAGGCTAACAATGAATAAGCAATACCTGATGTTGAATCTGGAGTCTGATACGTTTAGAGGAATGAAGGCCGATTTTGATGAGCTCCTGCAGCAGCTGTTGGAGAAGCTCTTTGCTGGCCGTATCGCTGATGGCTCTATCAGCATGAAGCTGTCCGTCAGCTTGACCGAAACCTATTCCGAAACAATGGGTAAGGACATTTCTGTACCGCTGTTCAAACATAAAACTACCGCCAATTACACGGAGAAGCTGGAGAATGCCGGTGCTGTCTCCCTGCCTAACACGTATCTGGAATACGACGAAGACCTCGGGGAGTTCGTCCTGAAGCCTTACGGCGGCGAGCAGGACATGTTCGCGGAGCAGGAAGCTGAGGCTGATGAAGTAACTGTTGACGTTAAAGCCATTCCGCAGGACTGCCACCGTCCCCTGCAGGTGCGTGATCCTATGTGCAATGACTGCGCTAATCGCGATACCAGCGCCTGCGACCATTGCGATGGCTGCGACAAGTGGGAGCCTACGGTAAAATGATTCCGCTGCGTCCCTACCAGCAGGAGCTGGTGGATAACATCCGCAGGGCAATCGGTCAGGGGCGGCACAGCGTGTGTGCAGTGTTAGGCTGCGGCGGTGGGAAGAGCGTTATCCAGGGCAACATCGCCGCCAGCGCCACGGCACGCGGTAACAGGGTGCTGTTTGTTGTTCACCGCAAAGAGCTGTGCCAGCAGATTACCAATACTTTTGCTGCATGTGGCGTAGACTTCTCTCTCTGTACCGTAGGCATGGTGCAGACGGTCTGCCGCCGGCTGGCCAAAACGCCGGAACCGAAGCTGATTCTGGTCGACGAGGCACACCACATCCTGTCGCAGAGCTATTTGTCTATCCTGCAGCATTTTCCGGGCGCCGTCGTCTTAGGCTTTACCGCCACGCCGCAAAGAATGAACGAGGGCGGTCTGGGGGCCGTCTTTGAAGAGCTCATCGAGTCAGTGAGCACCGAGTGGCTCATCCAGAACCATTATCTGGCACCGTACAAATACTACGGCGTGCAGCTGGCGGATGCCAGCAAGCTGCATACTAAACGCGGCGACTACGATAAGGCTGAGATTGAAGCTCTTATGAATAAGCGTGCCATCTTTGGCAGTGCGGTGGAGAACTGGCTGCAGCTGGCCAAAGGAAAGCAGACCATAGTATACTGCTCGTCTATCGCCACCAGCGAGGGCACAGCGGCCGCTTTCAGGGAGCAGGGGATAAATGCTATGCACCTTGACGGTACAACGCCGCAGGCGCAAAGACAGGCCGCCGTAGAGGGGTTCCGACGCGGTGAGGTCACGGTCCTTTGCAACGTTGATTTGTTTGGCGAGGGCTTCGATGTGCCTGACTGCGATTGCGTGGTGCTGATGCGGCCTACCAAGTCGCTCACGCTGCACATCCAGCAGTCGATGCGGTCGATGCGCACCAATCCCAACAATCCGGATAAGGTTGCGCTGATCCTGGACCATGTGGGCAATTTCACCCGGCACGGTCTGCCGGATGACGTGCGAGAGTGGTCGCTGGAATCCAAAGCCAAGAAGAAAAAGCAGGAGCTCAGCGTCAAGCAGTGCCCGAATTGCTTTGCCGTGGTCAAGTCAGCGGTCACCGAGTGCCCTCTCTGTCATTACGTATGGGAGAAAGAAGAGCGCGAAGGTCCGGAGGTCGTGGAGGACATCATCCTGCAGGAAGTCGCGCGCATGCCGTATAGTAAACACATCGAGTGTAAGTCATGGGCGCAGTTGGAGCTGTTCCGCTCGACGCACAAACGTGCTGATGGAAAGATTTTTAAGTTCGCCTGGTCGCTACACAAAGCGGTGCAGCTGGGGCTGGCAGTACCGGAACGGTACCGCAGTGCAGCTATCCGCCTGCTGCGTCAGGATGAATACAGGAGGTTAAAGTTTGAATAAATCTGAAGCTCAAATTATGAAGGAGATTGAGGTCGCTGTGTCTGCCGCAGGACATAAGATTTTCCGCGTCAATGTTGGCGAGGGCTATCTGTACCGCACGCAGCCGACGCAGGCGACGCTCGACCTCGAGAACAAGCGTAGCCGCTGGTTCAAAAGTGGCCCGCCGCAAGGCTACAGCGATTTGTCTGGCGTAGCGTATCCGTCGGGCAAGGCAATTTTTATCGAGTGCAAGACGGCAACCGGCAAGCCGACGCTGCAGCAGTGCGTGTTCCTGCTGGCGATGTTGGCAGCGGGTGCCAATGCCGGTATCGCACGCAGCTCCGAGGAGGCGTTGGCGATTTGCGAGATGACGGACAACCTGCGTCAGAAGATGGGGGAGTATATCCATGGCTGGTTGGTTAAGCTTAGGCAGCGTGGTAAGTGATCCGTGGCCTGATTATGCCGACAGCGAGTTCTGGGGGCAGCTGCTACCAAGCGCTGCCCGCCATGATCACAAGCTGTATGTTAAGCTCATCGGCCTACGCTTTGCCGGAGCAGAGCTGCTGCCTAGCGCACGCTTCGGGTTGCGCCTGCTCATGGCTAACAAGGCGACAGTGACTCAGCAGGAGGCGAGGGAGCTGCTTGCTCCCCACTCTGAGCTGCTACTGAATTTATTTTTACACATAGGAGGTGGCGCAGGTGGACAACAAAAAACTGATACATGATACTGTTGTGGCAACGCTGGCTGCCTTAAATAGCCAGCCTAAGCCGCAGGATTGCTACAAGGCGACGGAAGCACGGCTGTATGCTTACTCGACGCTGCGCGCGAACATTGAGCAGTACAAGCTTGATATCCGCGACCTGAAGGCGGAGCGTGTCACGGAGAAATCTAAAGACATTACCTGCTGGGGCGGCGCAAGTTCTCGCCTGACGCCCGAAGAGAAGCAGCAGGCACGCATTATGGCTGTAGAAGTTAAGCTGGCCCGTGATCAGGCGGAAGTTGATAAAATTGACCGAATCTTGAACAGGCTGGAAGCAAGCGAGGATGCGGTGGCGGTAGACCTTATCCGTCAGGCGTATTTTTTCTGCGTGCCTTTGGATGATATTGCGCTGCGTGAAGGTGTATCGCTCTCGACCATCCAGCGCAGGCGTACGCGCCTGGTGCGGCAGCTGGCGTTGATGTTATATGGAGCGGAGGCATTGATGTGAGATTCGTAGATTTTTTCGCAGGAATCGGCGGTATACGCTTAGGCTTAGAGCAAGCCGGGCATAAATGCGTCGGCTTCTGCGAGTTTGATAAGTACGCCAGGGCAGTGTATAAAGCTATGTACGATACGGAAGGAGAGTGGGAAAGCCACGATGTACGAACAGTTAGAACTTATGACATACCCGACGCAGACCTCTGGTGCTTCGGCTTCCCATGCCAGGACATCAGCGTCGCAGGCAAGCAAAAAGGCCTGCAAGAAGGTGAGCGAAGCGGATTGTTTTACGAAATTATGCGACTACTTGCCGGCCGTAGGCAAGAAGATAGACCCCGATGGCTACTCGTTGAAAATGTTAAAAATTTACTTAGCATTGGAAACGGATTTGACTTCGCGCGGCTGCTGCTTGAAGTGGGGGGGTACGGGTACTCTCTCCAATGGGACACTCTCAACAGCAAAGACTACGGTGTTCCCCAAAACAGGGAGCGCGTGTTCATTGTCTGCTATCTTGGAAACATCCGTGGACGAGAAGTATTTCCTCTCCAACGAACAGACAGCGAGAATCCTTGCGAACTCAAGGAGATAACACAAGGAGTTGCTGATGCCCAAAGAATCTATGAAAGCGACGGATTAGCAAGAACGCTAAAAGGTGAAAGCGGCGGGCAAGGTGGGAAAACAGGCTTGTACGCTGTGAAAGTGTTAAAGCTTTATGGTTCGACAGGCGGTGTGTGTGGCCTTAAAATTAAAGCAGAAAATAAAAGTTTTTCCCCGGTTGCAACAAGAGATTACAAAGGCATTAGCAGGAATGACGGCAATGCTGTACTAGTAGCCCCAGTGTCAGCACCGGACTATACAGAGAAACGGCAGAACGGCAGACGAATAAAAGAGCCTGGCGAGCCTAGTTTTACTTTAACAGCGCAGGACAGACACGGCGTAGCAATATTCGATGACCAGGGACGCAGGAATAAACAACTAAAACCGTTAGAGATTTGTCCGACATTGAGGGCGCAAAGTCATGGTAATGAGCCTAAAGTGTGTAGCGACAATATCCGTATTCGCCGTTTAACTCCGCGTGAGTGCTGGCGTTTACAAGGCTTTCCGGATGAATACTTTGACAAGGCAAGGGCAGCAGGCATAAGCGACACTCAGCTGTATAAGCAAGCTGGAAACGGCGTTACTGTCAATGTGGCGCGTGCTATCGGCGAAAGGTTAAAGGAGATTGAGAAAAATGAAACTCTATGAAGCGGTGTGGTTGAGTTGCAGGGAAGAGGTGACGCCGATATTATGATTAATTTGTATCCCGCAATTGCCGAAACATTGCATATCCCTGTTGGCAAGGAGTTTAAGCTCAAACCTAAACATGGTGGAGCGTATCCGGCACAGTACCGTTTCAGCGCTGATGATTTGGAGTATCGTCCGAGCCAGTGCTGCTATTGGTCAAGCATTTCTAATCAGCCCATGCAGATGCGTATTTTTCTGGCTTTGCTGCGTGGCGGAGTGGAGGTTATTAAAGATGAGTAAAAATTTAATCCCGCAAATCGCTAAGATGCTAGATGTGGAGATGTACGAAAAATTTAAAATCGAGGGCATGAGCTCTGACCTGGTTTTCCGAATCGGTGTAGACGGACTCGAAATGGAACGTTTTGACTATGCTGAGGATGACCGTATATGGGTGACTCTTGCTTCGTGCAATTTTGTTGATTTGTTGACTGGTAAGGCAAAAATTGTTAAACTGCCGTGGAAGCCTGCTTATCGTCAGAAGTATTGGACTTTTGGCTTAAAAGATGGTATTTGGGTAGTTGTACCGAGAGAGTGGGAAGATTATCCTGCTGAAATTCTTTTAGCAGACAAAGGATGGACATATCGCACACGTGAAGAAGCCTGCGCCGCTTTGCCTGGAGTGGCGAAAGAAATAGGTGTTGAGTTTATAGTTAAGGAGGACTCTAATGACTGAATATGAAGAATTTACATCGTTTATTGATGATGAGCTTGAACGCGTAGCTGATTTGTTCGCAGAAAAACAGCAGCAGTATTCTACTGGTGCTGATACGCTGTCAAACTTCCGCACCGGCGCTTTGCTGGAGCATCGTGATGGTAGCTACGAGAAGATGTACGAGGTGGCTAAGGGCTACCTGAACAAGCACATTGCTTTTCTCTATGATCATGGTATTGTCGGCAAAACAGAGGAATCCTTGCGCGACATGGTGGTCTATGGCCTGATTATGCTGTACCTGGTCAAAAAGAACCAGGAGCTTGAGTAGGTGAAGGAGTGACCTTGATGAGCAGTAAACGTAAACTTAAGCGCCGCAATCCTGCGCCGGTGGCAGGCTTTAAATACGAGCGCATGTGCCAGGCTGTGTCCGAGCAGGCTATCTATCGCGTGCTGGCTGTTGCGATTGACATTCTCTGGAACGACTTCGGCGGCTTGCAGCGCAAAGACCAACGCCTGAAGTTCTTCGCTGAGACATTCCGTGAACGTCTGGAAGTTGTAGACCAGGGCTTTACGCCGACGCAGCAGGCAGCTATGGATGAGCTGCAGCGCCAGGCTGGTTATAGCGTAGTGTTTAATGCAAAATAATTTAACGACCGCTCATCGGATGGTGGGCGGTCTTATTTTTTATGTTCACAAAAAATTTACATACGGACGTGGCGGATAATATGAAAAATAGGAGCACTAGATAACACGAAACGACACTGAAAATAATACGGCGGATATAACGGACGAAAACGCAAATATATACGGTATTCCGTAGTCTTGCAGGACATCCTCGGGTGTGTTATATTAAAAATGTGGTTACAAAAAGAAAAAAAGACTTGACTTTTTGTTGCTACAATAATTATAATAAGACTGTGGCTGAAAGCGAGGTGAAAAGCATGAGTCCACGAACGGGTAGACCTAAATCTGAAAATCCGAAAGACATAATGATTCGTGTTAGAATGGATGAAGATACAGTGAAAATGCTTGATGAATGCGCTGACTCTTTGAAAAGCAGCCGCTCTGAAATCATTAGAGCTGGAGTAAAAAAGGTATACTTAGGCATAAAAAAATAAGATGTTACTTCGTTTTCCAGACAGTAGTAACATCTTATTCCAGACGAGGAGCTATCCTCGTGAAATATTATATCATGAGATGGCTCCTTTTTCAAGAAAGGGAGATAATTTTATGGAATTACAGATATTTAATCACGAACAATTTGGCAATTTAAGAATTATGGATGAGGACGGTGTTATTTGGTTCGTTGGTAAAGATGTTGCAGCGATTTTAGGATATTCTGATACAGCTGCAGCTCTTAAACGTCATGTGGACAATGAAGATAAGCTGACCCGACGTTTCGTCGACTCAGGTCAAAATCGTACTATGTACATCATAAACGAATCCGGTCTTTACTCTCTCATCCTCTCATCTAAGCTTCCGGCGGCGAAGGCGTTCAAACGTTGGGTGACGAGTGAAGTGCTTCCTTCCATCCGTAAGACAGGCAAGTATGAAATCATTCCGCAGGGCGAGGATGAAGAGCCTGTAACCGATGTTACGCAGCTGGAATTTGATCAGCGCATCCGCATTGCGACAATTATTGCAGGATGCCGCAGGGAACGCCTGCCGATGGTGGCCAAGATTCTCTCGCTTGACCTTGACGAATTTGCACCGCTGCTGCCGCAGAATGCTTCTGATGCGGAACAACTTGCTTATCAGTACATTTCTAGTGTGTATGATGCCATGAAGCGCGATACGCCGATACAGTATTTTTATAACGGTTATGCGAAATGGTGCATGGAGCAGGGAACGACGGCTTTGAATAAAACAGCCCTCGGGAAAGTATTTAAAAAGTATTTCCCTGTGCAGGCAGTCGCCACATCCTACTACGAAGGCGGTCAGCGCATATTTGGTTGCGTCCGCTGCTACCGCAAGATGGGAGGTGCTGCAAAATGACCTACAAAGACCTACCCGCAAGCATTAGAAACCAGGTCGAAGAACTTGAAATCAGTATTGATAATAAGACTCAGTGTCTTGATACGTTGTACGCTTTGTTCCCAGACAAAGAAACGGTTATCACTATGCTGGTTGAAAAGTACGCCGAACAGCGGCAAAAAGAACTTGCTACTGAGGAAGCTCTACGCAAGGCTGGCTATAATGTAGCAGAGCTGCGTGTCGCTTACTGGAATGCTTAATTAAAGAATAGGTGCTCAAAAAATGAATAGATCCACCACGGTTGAAAACCATCAAGTCCCAGCTTGATGGTTTTATTTTTTTGAAAAAATGACTTGAAGCCGTGAAAAAAAAGCGGTATAATATAACCACGGAGAAGTGTCGATAAAAGCGGCATTTGCCGGTCCCTTTCTGTTGCGAATCGGTGCGTATTTTGACTGAATGCGCACCGATTTACTATATTGTTTATGTAGCGTCTGGCTTTTAGCCGGGCGCTTTTTTTATGCCCGAAAGCCGTAACCTAAGGGACGGGACATCCCTTTCTGACCTCAAATCCTCAGCGGTTTTCCGGGCACCAATAAATGACTTGCAATTATTAATGGAGAGAGTTAATATGATTATAAGACCTTTAATTCTCGCAGCAAGAATTTTGGATGCTGCTTATACAAAAGACCCGAATCCTGAAAATTGGCGTACTATTAATGGTGCAAGAGTACATGTCGATGGTGAAGGTAACGCTGATGGTGGAGCAGGTGGAAAGTTTAATGGTAATAAATTTGGTGAAGATTGGCGCGTTGGTCAGCGTAGCGCATTGTTACAGGCAGCTTCTATTTTTGCTAATAAGCAAGAAGAAGCAAAGAAACCTAAGCCTAAGCGAAAAAATTTACAAGAGCACTTGGTTGATTACATTAAACATCAGCTGAATTTTGATGTATCAGAATATAGGGACACAAAATATGAAAGCAGAGGCACAATAAATTTAGACTGGAAGCGTATGCCAAGAAACATCAAGGCGCAGATTACTAACCTAGCATTGAAATACAAAAAATTTGATATTCTGGACAATGGTGGCTTAGGCGTAACGTTGAAGCCATACAAGCAGAACAGGGAACCTTTTGTCTCTACTGCGTTATTTTAAGTGATGAATATGAAAACGAATCAATATATGTACTTTTAACCTGAGCTGTTATGCTCAGGTTTTTTATTTTACAAGAATAGAGGTGGTGTTTATGAATGCCTAAAGGGGATAATCCAAATAGCAGAAAAGCTTTAGCAGAAAACAGAGCTAAAACTCAATTTAGCGGTGATAAAGCGGTGATAGCTGCTCAAAAATCCGTGGAGAAGCGTCGTAAGCTCCGTACCTTCCGTGAGCTTGACGAAGACTTTACGAGTGATGATGAACGCCTTATTATGCTAAATGCGCTCAAAGCCAAAGTTAAACAGGGCAGCATCAAAGCCTTTGAAGTGTATCGCGACACTATGGGCATGAATCCTAAAGAGCCTGAACAGTCTCAATACGAGGACGATGGCTTTACCGACGCAATCAAGCGCAGCGCAAAGGATGTGTGGAAATAATGGGTATCGTTGGCAGGCTGCGCAGTATTATCAAACCTGTTATCAAGTTCTATGAGTTTAGTAAAAAGCAAATGCAAATCTTGACGTGGTGGTGCGATGCTTCTCCCTATCACGATTACAACGGCATTATAGCTGACGGCTCCATCCGCGCTGGTAAAACAGTTGCGATGGCCGTCAGCTTTGTTATTTGGGCTATGGATACCTACGATGGCCAGAACTTTGCTATGTGTGGTAAAACCGTAGGCAGCTTCCGGCGTAACGTCTGGAAATGGCTCAAGCCTGTATTGCTTGTGCGTGGCTATCAGGTAGAAGAATCACGCACGGAGAACCTTATCGTGATAGCTCGCAAGCAAGGCAGCACGATGAAGCTGAATTACTTTTACGTGTTCGGTGGCCGCGACGAGTCCTCGCAGGACCTCATTCAAGGCATTACTTTGGCTGGCCTGTTTTGCGATGAGGTTGCGCTCATGCCGGAGTCATTCGTTAATCAGGCATCTGGCCGCTGCTCTGTGCCGGGCGCTAAGCTGTGGTTTAACTGTAACCCGGATAGCCCGATGCACTGGTTCCTGCTACGCTGGATTGAGAAGTGCGACGAGAAGCGCTTGCTGCATATCCATTTCCTAATGGACGACAATCCGTCGCTATCCGACGAGGTGCGTGAACGTTACCGGACGATGTATTCCGGTGTGTTCTATCGACGCTTTATTTTAGGCGAGTGGGTAATGGCGCAGGGTGCTATCTATCGTGATGCGTGGAGTGATGAGCTGCTTTTTGGTGATGACCAGCTGGAGTATTTGCTCAAAAATCTGCACATAATGAAGCGCTCCATCACGATTGACTATGGCACCGTGAACCCGATGGTTTATCTTGATGTGCTCGATGATGGTACAGATTTGTGGTTCATCCGCGAGTATTATTGGGACAGCCGCGCCGAGGAAAAGGAGAAGGACAACAGCCAATACGCCGACGACCTGCTTGAGTTCGTGCGTGGCGTGGAGCTGTGGCCGACAAATGTGGTTATTGATCCATCTGCAGCAAGCTTTAAAATTGAGCTGCGTAACCGTGGCTTGCGTGCGAAGGAGACGGTGGAAACAATCAACGCCGACAATGATGTCATTGAGGGCATCCGAAAGGTGAACACGCTTCTAACCCGTCGCCGCATCCATTTTTATTGTGGTTTAATGCACACGCTGAAGGAGATGCAGTCCTATTGTTGGGACGACAAGGCTCTGCAGCAGTCCGGCAAGGAGAAACCTATTAAAGTAGCTGACCATGCGCCTGATGCGGTGCGCTACTATGTATCAACAGTCATCAGGCCAAGGAGGATAGCAAATGTCTAAAAGAAAACGCAGGCGCACCCTGGACAAAGCTCCTGAGCCGCAGCCAATACGCAGCAGGGCGCTCGACGCGTTTAGTAACGTATTGGCTCGTTTGGGCGCCGGCACTCCGAACCTGTTAGAAGGCACGGAGTACAGCTTGCAGCGCATGTCGCGTGATTTTAACACTTTAAATGCTCTCTACCGTGAGAGTTGGATTGTCCGTCGCATCATCGACGTTATCCCGGCGGACATGCTCAAAAACTGGATAACGATTACCAGCGGCCTGGACCCCGATGTAGAGAAGCGGCTCAGTCTTACTCTACGCCGTACTCAGCTCATTGACAAGATTAAGCGTGGCATGCAGTGGGGCAGGCTCTACGGTGGCGCGTTAGGCGTGATGCTGGTCAAACACCAAGGCTACGACCTTAGCCAACCGCTGCAGCTTGACTGGATAATGCCTGGGGACTTCGCAGGGCTGCTCATTTTCGACCGGTGGAACGGAGTTAACCCATCCAGCGAACTCATCGAAGATATTAGTGATCCTGATTATGGTTTCCCAAAGTATTACACTGTGACTGATCCTGCAGGTGGTGGTTCTGTAAAAATTCATCATAGCAGGGTAGTTCGCTTCACTGGCAATACGCTTCCGTTTTGGGAGGAAATAGCAGAGATGCAGTGGGGCGCGTCTGTCATTGAGTCTATTTTTGATGAGCTGCGTAAGCGTGACAATGTGAGCTGGAACATTGCGCAGTTGACCTTCATGGCGAACATCCGCGTGCTTAAAATGCAGGACTTAGGTCAGCTCCTGGCGGCGACGGACAGTGAGTCGCAGGCTGAGCTGCTGCGAACGCTGGAAGCGCAGAACATGCTGCTGAACAATATGGGCATGCAGGTCATGGATGCTGCAGATGGTCTGGAAACACACCAGTATACTTTCGGCGGTCTTGCTGACTGCTATCAGCAGTTTATCATGGACATCAGCGGCGCTGCTGAAATTCCAGTGACGCGTCTGTTCGGGCGTTCTCCCTCCGGCCTTAACGCTACGGGCGAGAGTGACCTGCAGAACTACTATGACATGATAGCTGAGAAGCAGGAGTCTTATCTGCGTCCTATCCTGAACAAAGTGCTCCCACCGTTCATCATCTCGACTCTAGGCAGCCTGCCGGACGACTTTGACTTTGAATTTGACCCGGTTGCAGAGCCTACGGATAAAGAGCGCGCCGACCTTGCCAAGTGTGGCACAGACAATGTTGTGGCTGCCTACAATGCTGGTCTTATCTCTCAGCGCACTGCCCTGAAGGAGCTGAAGCAGCAGAGCGAGCGCACCGGTGTCTGGACGAACATCACCGATGAGGACATCGAGCGCGCATCTGACTCTGTGGAGCCACCTGGCGAGATGGGCGGAATGTTTGGCGGCATGGGTGGCGAGGCTGCTCCTGATGGCAGCGAAGAATTACCGCGGCAGGCACGTGCTCCGGTCAGGCAAGGTGAATGATGCAGAATGGAATGAAGACGACCATCCTCGTGGTCAGCCTGGCAATGCAGGACAATTTGCTTCTGCTGGTGGAAATAATGACTTGAATAATCCACCTCAAAATGTTAAAATATCAGCGACAGGCAGGAACAAAATGTATAAGCGTGGCTTTATTAATGAGGACGCCGAGAAGCACCATTGGGGTGGTGGCGGAACTCATGACCATTCTAGCCAATATAAGCAAGATGGTATAGTTACGTTTGACCAATATATTGACAGAGCGTGCGAGCTACTTGAATCGCAATGTGTTTCAGGTGGAATCCGAGGTTTTGCAACAATTGATGGTTACATTTGTAGATATGACCCATATAAAAATGATTATGTTGTTGGGCATCCTCTTATAGGAATTAGAACCATGTTCAAACCTACTAAGGGAGCTGCTTATTACGAATTTAAACGTAAAAAGGGAGGACAATAATGAGTAAGCATTTTTGCCCAGTTTGCGGGCAACATGAATTTTCTAGTCAGGATAGTTACGAAATTTGTCCTGTTTGTGATTGGCAGGACGATTCTTTTCAAGAAGAATTTCCTGATGAAGGTGGATGTGCTAATAATAATTCTTTGAATGAAGCACGTGCTGCATGGGCTGCGAAACAAGCTGCATAAACTAGGTGCTTCCTATGGGTGACTTTAACACAATCTACAAAGTCCCTGCTGCACTCAAAGCGTCGATGGACATGGTATAAAGGAATTAATCCCTTAAGCGTAGTTAGAAGTTTTCTAGCTGCGCTTTTTTATTGGAGTAATAACATGAAAAAATTTAAAATGCCGCGAGTCATTGAACGCTCTTATGCCAGCGCCATTGACCGCCTGATGCAAGGACTGAAGCGTGAGTTATCTCACGTTGCCAGTCCTTTTTTTATTGCTGACATAATGCGTCGGCTGGCTCGTTCGCCGACTTTTATTCGTGCCTGCGACCAAATCGCACGCTCGATGGCCACGCATCTGTTCCGCGACGGGCATAAGACGTGGCGTGCCGCAGCAGCCGAGGGCAGCAAGGGGCGAATCATCCGCACCGCTCTACAGCGCGAGCTTGCCTCGCCACGCGTCGCAAAAGTGTACGAGGGTATAATCAGTCGTAATGCTGAATTAATCCGCTCTATGCCGCTCACGCTGGCGGACAGGGTGGCTCATAAGGTTGCTAAAGGTTATGAGCAAGGCTTGCGACCTGAAGCGATGATAGACGATATCCTTAAAGAGTATCCGCACATGACCGAAGCGCATGCAAGGCTCATCGCCCGCACGGAAACGTCTAAAGCCAGCACGGCTCTGACGCAGGTGCGTGCTGCTGAGGCAGGGCTTGAGTGGTACGTCTGGCGGACAAGCGAGGACTCTCGTGTGCGTTCTGCTCATGCTCATATGGATGGCGTGATTATCCCTTGGAACGAGGCTCCGGCGCCGGAACTGCTCAACCATGAGAAGTCGCAAGGGTACTACCATGCGGGAAACATTTATAATTGCCGCTGCTATCCTGAACCGCTTATCAGGTTTGACCAGGTGGCGTGGCCTGCGAAGGTTTACCGCAACGGCAAAATCGAGCGCATGGGCATAAAACAATTCAGAAAACTACTACCTGGAGGTGAGCTATGAGCAAGGCATATTTTGGCTCACGAATCTCCGACCACATCCTCAAAACGCCGGAAGGCTTCTTGATCTGCAAGGATGTTCCGATTGCTCGTACAGGTACACAGCAGTATCGAGGCTGCGAGTTCGGTGGTCCGGTCGCTGACGGCATCTATAATGTCCAGCGTCCTGAAGCTGAAGTCTTTGACCGTGCTGCCGTGGCAAGCTTTGAGGGCAAGCCTGTATGCGATGAGCATCCGGAGGAAGATGTAACTCCCGATAACTATGGGCGGTACATGAAAGGCGTGTGCCGTGATGTGCGTCGAGGCGATGGCGATTTGAGTAATTGCTTGGTCGCTGATTTAGTTATTTACGATGCTGACCTTATCAATAAGATTGAGGCTGGCAAACGCGAGATATCTTGCGGCTATGACTGCTTGTGGAATCCGACGAGTGATTCCAGCTATGACCAGCTGGAAATCCGCGGTAACCATGTAGCAGTTGTTGATAGAGGCAGGGCGGGGCACAAGGTGGCCATCCGCGATACTGCCGACGATAAAAAAGGAGGTACAAAAATGTCTAAATCTTTGATTGGACGTATCCTGCGAGCGCTGGCTCGCGACGAATCTACTACACCGGAGGACATGGAGGCTGCTGCAAAGCTTGCAGGCAGCTCTAACGCTGAACCGCGTCCTCAGCCTGCACCTGCTCCTGCTCCCGCAGCTCCCGCAACACCTGCGCCTGCTGCTGTACCACAGCCTGAAAATAAACCTGCAGCAATGGACGAAGCTACCGAGGCACGTTTTAAGAAAATTGAGGACGCACTGGAAGCTATCAGCTCTAAGCTGAATCCTGCACAGCCTGCTGCTGAGCCTAAAAAGGACGCTCTGGACGCGCTGGAGGAAGAGCTCCAAAAGAAAGCACCCGCTGCTGAACCAGCTCCTGCCGGCGACGAGGACGATGTAATCGAGCCGCCTGAAGATATCAATGCTCAGGATGCAGCGCCGGAAGAAGATGTTGAGGGCGAGTGTGTTCCCAATGCTAAAGAAGTACGTGACGCAGCTATGGCTTTAATCAAAAACTTGAAGCCTGCAGTAGCAGCCATCCCCAATGAGGCACAGCGCAAACGTGCGGCTGACTCTCTGGCTATCCTCATCAAAGGCTCTATGCAGCAGGATGCTCAATATGGCGAGTTGATGCAGATGCGTCGTCGTTCCGTTGCGCAAGACAGCAAGCCTGATGATTACGCTCTGGGACGTGAGATTGCAAAAAAATATAATCCGCATTATAAAAATCGTTAAGGAGGCAAAATGATATGAGTGGTAAAGCAATTGGTATCTCTATGAATTTTGGCTATCCCGGTAACTACGCCCGCACTCCGGACGATATCGTGGCTAGCCGTCTGTTAAACGAGGAAAGCGAAGCTATCCCATTCGGTGCTGCTGTCTGCATTAAAGACGATAATACTTACACTGCCGTTGGTGCAGAAACTGCCGCTGCTGATGTTGCTGGCATTGCGCTGCGTGTTGTTAAGCAGGCAGTGTCTTATGCAGAGCAAAATAAAACCGAGTATCAGCCTGGTCAGTATATGTCTGTCCTGGAACGCGGCGCTGCTACTGTTGTATGTAATGTTGGCACTCCGAAAGCTAACGGTAAAGTTTATGTGCGCGTTAAAGCTAATACTTCTATTGCTAACGGCGTTGTTGGCGGCTTTGAAGCTGCAGCTGACAGCACTAACACAATTGAAATTCCGAATATGCGCTGGACTAGCGGCGCAATGGATGCGAATCGTGTCTGCGAAGTTACTCTGCTGACTCGTGCTTCTGCGTAATATAAGGAGGTATAAATAATATGGCAACTGGAAAATTTGGCTTTTATAGCCCGGACGCTGGTATGCGTAATCTGGGTAATTTTGCCATGCAGAATGGTGGTCGTAAAAGATTCCGCGGCTCTGCATGGGATGCTGCTGCCAGCTCTGGCATGGCGTATATTACAGGCGAACTTGAAAAGGTTGATCCTAAGCTGCGCGAGCCGCTGACCAGTGTAACCTGGCAGCGTGATATTGTCGCCAAGACTGGCGGCGGCTGGGTAGAGTTTACTTCTACTTTTGATGTTGACTATGCTACTTCCGGTGCAAACGCTAACAGCATCACTGCTCCCGGTGCTACTACAATTCCTGTAATGCAGGTCAACACCAGCAAGAACATGTTCAAGGTATCCACCTGGATGCACGCTATGCAGGTACCGTTTATTGACCAGGCGAAGATGAAGCAGATCGGCCGTAATCTGGAAGATTTGCTGGATAAGGGCGTTAAACTCAACTACAACAAAACTCTTGACCTCAATGTATACAACGGCTTCAAGGAGGCAGGTACTACTGGCCTGCTGAATGATCCGGAAGTCATTACCTACACTGTGGGTAATGGTGCAAATGGCACTCCCGCATGGAACACTAAAACCGCGGATGAGATCCTGCATGACATTAACAATGCGCTGGTGGATGCATGGGCTGCATCCGAGTACGACATGAAAGGCATGCCGAATCATATTCTGATTCCGCCAAAGCAGTATGCTTACATCACCATGCAGAAGGTTTCCGATGCTGGTAACATCTCCATCATGGAGTATCTGATGCAGAACAATATTGCTAAAGAGCAGGGCGGCTCTATCACCATTGAGCCTTGCCGTTGGTGCATCAAGGCCGGCACCGGTCAAAAAGACCTTATGATGGTTTACGTCAACGACGAGGACATGGTTAACTTCGACTTGACTGTGCCTATCACTCGCGCGTATACTCAACCGTCTGTTGAGCGTGCCGCTATCCTGACTTTGTTTGCAGCGCAAATCGGCCAGGTTAAATTTATGTATTACCAACCTGTCGCATACCACATCGGTATCTGATTAGGCAATATTCTAGCCAGGCGTTTATCGTCTGGCTTTTTTATTTGAGGAGGACAATTAATGGTTATTTTAACTAAAAAACGCTTTGGTTTTGTGAAGCAGGACGGTACTGAACGCATTGATGCGGAACGTTTTTTGACTAGGGGTGGCATGGAAATTGAGGATGCTCCCGATTGGATTGCAACTGATCCGCTGTATGCGCTGGCCGTTGAATCTGGCGACCTTGTGCCGGTAAATGGTAAAACTCCGAAGGCTGAGGCAGAAGCTGTTGCCAAAGCCAAGCAAAGCAAAGCGGAGGATAAAAGCGAATAAGGAGGCGCATTATGTACCATCCGCTGATTGCTCAGGCGAGCAATATCAAAACGCAGGAGAATCCTCCCTACACCAAGGAGGACTTCCTGGCATTCTATCCACAGTTTGCTGAGCCGCTGCCGGAAATAGTGCTGGACAGCTTTGTAGAGCTTGGTCAGGCGTGTGTAAGCGAGCAGCGTTATGGCAAGATGTGGAGGATGGCCATCGGACTATTCATCGCCCATATGTGTACCCTTTACATGCAGTCTGCTGCAGACCCGGGGGCACCTGCTGCTGATATCCTTGCCGCAGCTCAGGCCGCTGGTGTTGTTACGAGTGAGTCTGCTGATGGCGTGTCCTACAGTATGGATACATCAGCCCTGTCACAGGACCTTGCAGGTTGGGCGGCGTTCCGGTTGACCGCGTTTGGCGTGCAGTTTGCCACTCTGGCGCGCTTTGCTGGCAAGGGAGGCATGTATGTATGGTGAGCGTAAAAACTTCACATAGGACGGTCAGCGGCGGCCTTCAGGGGCTTATGGACAGAGTGCAAGCTTTAAATCGTGTTAATAAGCTTTACGTTGGCATCCCGCAGGAGAAAACCTCTCGTGGCGATGAGCCTATCAATAACGCGAGCCTGCTGTACATCCATACTCATGGCATCCGGCGTAGGTCCATGCGTGAGGAAATGCAGGGCTATATGGATCAGGGTATGAAGTACAGTCTTGCTTATCAGCTCTACGTCCAGACACACGGCTCGCCGCTTTGGCATGCACCGCCACGTCCTGTTATTGAACCGGCCATCGCCAAGCACCACCGTGAGATTGCAGAAGAGTACGCTAAGGCTGTAAAGGCTGCTATGACTGGCGATGGAGCGAGAGCTGATGCTTTTATCAAACGCACGGGCCTGCTGGCGCAGAACATCTGCCGCAAATGGTTTACGGATGCCGAGAATGGCTGGCCGCCTAACTCCCCGAAAACCATAGATAAAAAGACCAAAGGCAAGGGAGGCAAAACCAATCCGCTTATTGATACCGGTGCCTTGCGTAAGGCTATTGTTTATGTAGTAAGGAGTGATTGACGTGGTTAATGTTGGCAGAGTGGTGCGCAGCAAGCGTTTAGGGTGCCAGCGCATTACTGTCAAACGCTACGCTGCGAGCTGGCACGATGGAGCTTACGGTCGAGATGCAGACAATCCTATTGTGCTGCAAGTGGCAGCGATTGTTACCGTTGCCCAGCCCAAAGATTTGCAGTTATTGCCCGAAGGTGACCGCGTTACCGGGGCAATGAAGTTTTTGACGAATGTTGAGCTGCACGCGACCAATGGCGAAGCTATCAGCGATGAGCTGGAATGGCGCGGAGCACGCTACAAAATCCTCACAGTTACGCCTGATATTGATTATGGCTTTTACCGATCTATCGGGACAAGATTGGACGGTGACGGTATTGGTTAAAAATATTGCTGAATTTGAATCTTTAATGTGGGCAGAGCTGATGGCTATCCTCGGGTATGATGTTAATCAACTACCGCCGCCTGTACGCCGCTCCTGGCCAACGGACGGAGGCCCCGACTGGAAGCTTACAGACAACGTGGTCTTTATGCAGTGCACCGAGGCGGCCGAGGACATCATGCAGCCGATTGATGAGCGTTGGCAGTCTGAAGGACGTGATTTTTTGCGTGAGAGTGCAAGCACACGTACCATCCAGCTACGCCTGAATGCTTATGGGCCTGCCTGCTATGAATCGCTTTTGCAAATTCGCCTTGAGTTGCTGCGTGGCCGGCCGAAGCTCAAAAAACAAAAAATCTATATTATCCCCGGCAAGGATTCCATCCAATATGCGCCTGAACTATTTCAGGGGCGTTGGTGGAAGCGTGCCGATTTGACTTTATATTTTAATGTACTGATCAGCGTTGAATCTATTGTGAAAGCAATTGAAGAAGTCAACGTTACGATTAAAGCAAACGAGCCTGGTACGAGTGATGTTATCCTTGAGCCAGGCGAAATTATTATTAAGAAAGGGTGATTTAGTTGGCTTATAAATTGGATTTATCTCCAATTGTCGACGTGGTTATCAACCTGTCTGCTAAGGCTGCTGCTCGCAAGGGCTTTAACCTTGGCCTGATTATTGGCAAGTCTGAGGTTATTCCGGCGAATGAAAGGGTACGGATTTATACCAGTGCATCTCAAATGCTGACCGATGGGTTTACAGAAACGTCTCCAGAATACAAGGCTTCTCAGCTTTATTTTGCTGCTACGACCAGCCCTCGTAAGCTGGCGGTGGGCGTAAAGCTGGTAGAAGACGAGAATTTAACTGCTACGCTGGAGGCTTGCCGTGCTGCTAACTCTCAGTGGTGGCCGTTTAGCTATCTTGGCGCAGAAGATGTTGATATCAAAGACAGTGCAGCTTGGTGCGAGACCGCTGTACCTGACAGCGTCTACATGTATACGACTGCTGATAAAAGCGTACTTGACGCATCTGGTGATGCAAAGAGCATCTTTAAGGCTTTGAAGGATAAAAACTACCGTCGCAGCTTTGGTCAGTATTGTGGTGACACGGATACTCCCGATGCTGTTGCAGCTACTATGGGCTACGCGATGGGCGCTAACCGTGGTCTTGCCGGTGATGCGTTTACGCTGGCGTATAAAACTCTGCCCGGCGTAAAACCAGATGACCTGTCTGAATCTCAGCTAACCCATGTGTGTGGCAGTGCTGAATCTACAGGTCATAACGGTAATGTATATATTACTCGTGGCGAGGAATACGATGTTTTGCAGCAGGGCTACATGGCTGATGGCACGAGCTTTGATGAGGTGCTTTACCTTGATATGCTCAAAAATGACATTACGCTTAATGTCATGGACCTGCTTTACCAGCGTCGAAAATTGCCGCAGACTGAAGCTGGCGTTACAAGCATTATTAATGTTATCAATGATGCTTGTCGTAAGTATGTAAAGTTAGGCTTTATCGCTCCGGGCAAGTGGAACGGTGCCGAGTGCCTGAATCTGCAGACAGGTGATTACCTGCCTGATGGCTATCTGGTGCAGAGCGAGCCTCTTGACGAGCAGTCTCAGGCTGACCGTGACAAGCGCAAGGCTCCACCGATTTATGTATGTTGCAAGCTGGCTGGTGCAATCGAATTTGTTACCATCCAGGTTAATGTTAACCGCTGAGGAGGCTCTCTAAATGGAATTAACTACTTACAGTTTTGCTGATCTGGCTGGCTCTATCAACCATCCTACGTTTGGCTCGTATCTCTTTGATGGTACTGGTGTAGGCTCTGTGACAGTATCCAAGGCCACCGACCGCACTGCTCATGATATTGCTGCAGATGGCTCTGTAATGGTATCTAAGATTGCGGGCAATAATGGCACCGTAACCATTGAATGTCAACAGACCTCTGCTATCCATAAATGGCTGAGCGCCTGGTTTAACGCGCTGTGGCAACTGCCGACAAGCGAATGGGCAAGCACCAGCATGACGCTGCGTAATACCGCTACAGGTACCCGCCACATCATCTCCGGCATCTCGCCGCAGAAGGAACCGGACACTCCCTATCAGAGCCAAGGCCAGCGAGTGTCTTGGACGCTGATGTGTGCTGAGATTACTAATCTGCCAATTTGATGGAGGGCTGAATCATGCTTAAACAAAAAACACAAGTTGTGGAGGTGGCTGGTAAATCCTACCAGCTCACTAAGATGGACGCTCGCACAGGCAGCTATGTTGCTTTTAAGGTTGCGGGCGTGCTGGCTCCCTCGGGCGGTAAAGCAGCCGAGATGGCTGCTGCTCTCATGGGTATGCCACGTAAGGATTTTGATGAGCTACAATCCCTGCTGCTGCGCACTGTTAATCGTTTGCTTGATAACGGTAATGGCCAGCAGTTGCCTGAACCTGTCCTGACGGCTAAGGGTGATTTTGTTGATGAGGCTCTGGCGTATGATGCTGCCAGCGTTATCCAGCTGACTGTTCATGCGCTGATTTTTAACGTCGGAGGTTTTTTCGCCGTAGCCGGGTTGAAGCTCCCGGCAGAATTGACGGGCAAACCTACGAGCCGATGAGTTATCCGACGCTTGATGCTTTCGCCTTTGCTCCTGTTGCGGCAGGGCTTTGGCGGCAGCACGAGCTGAGTGATGGCACGTATGATTTTGATGATTTGCTGGACGCTCACGAACTGTTGGCGGTCAAGGCAGAAAACGCACGGCGGATGCAGGACGCCATGAGAAAGGAGTAGGCTGATGAGCAATATATTAGAAGAATATCTTGTCCGCATCGGTGCAGAAGTCGACAAGGACGCTTTTGCCGGAGCTGCGAAAGCTATCAATAATCTATCCGGTATGCTCGGGAAATTAGGCTCTATCCTTAAATATGGCGCTATCTTTGCGGGGCTGGCAAAGGTTACGGAAGCTGTCATTGATAACATTAAGGCTGTGGCCAGCGCAGATTTGGAATACCAAAAGCTAGCGCAGTCAATGTGGGTGACAAAGGACACAGCTAAAACCTTGAGTGTGGTCCTGAAGACCATGGGCGCTTCGCAGGAAGATGTGGCATGGGTGCCGGAGCTGCGTGAGCAGTTTTTCCGTCTGCGTCAGGAGATGGCAGAGCTGTCTACTCCTGCAGATGCTGACGGACAGTTAGCCTGGATCCGTGAGATTGGTTATGACGTGCAGTCTTTGCAGCTCAAATTAAAAATGTTTAAGGAATGGGTGGTCTATTACCTTATCAAAGAGCTGCAGCCCTACATCAAAGAATTTCAGGAATTTATCCGCTGGCTCAATGATAAATTTGGCAAGAGCTTGCCTGCGCTGGCACGTAAGGTAGCCAGCGTGCTGGCGAGTGTTGTTCGTGTAGCTATGTCGCTGGTTAAGGCTCTAAAATGGCTGTTTGAAGGCATTTATAATTTTATTGACGCGCTGCCAAGTAAAACAAAGGCTTTAGTAGCTGTATTTGCTGTTGTCGGTGCTGCCATCATGGCAGGGCCGTTTGGCTTGATGATGATGGCCATCGGCACTGCACTCATCATGCTGGAGGACTTCTTTGGTTATCTTGAGGGACGCGAGAGCAGCAATACCTTAAAGCCGCTCTGGAAATGGCTTACTGATGAGAATAATCCATTGCGCCGCCTGCTTGAAAAGCTTAAGGAAGGCATTGCGTTTATCCTTGAGAAGCTCACGGAGCTATTTGAGAAAGTCTTTACGGAAGAACGGCAGGAAAAGCTCAAAAAGACTGTAGCTAATATTGCTAAGGGCGTTGCTGAAATTGCCGAAGGTCTGGCGACGATTGTTGAGAGTATTTTTGGCAAAAAGTATCCTGTTGTGAAGAAATTCTGGGACTTCTTCCTAACAGCCGTTGGTAAGGTTGTAGATAAGGTGCTCACATTGACAAATAGTATGGGACATCTTATGCGTGCTTTGGGTAAGGCTATGCAGGGCGATTTTAAGGGAGCGCGTGAGGAATTCATCAATGCGGCCGCTGATGAAAATGCAACAGGCGAGCGGTCTAAATATATCCAGCAAAAGCTTATGTCGATGGGCTTTACTGCTTCTGCCGCCGCTGGCGTTGTAGGAAACCTTGTCCAGGAATCTGGCTTGCGCACGGATGCTATCGGTGATAATGGCACATCCGGTGGTTTGGCTCAATGGCACAATGAACGCTTAGATGCTCTTAAGCGTTTTGCTGCTGCGCGTGGTAAAAAGTGGACTGACCTTGACACGCAGATTGAATTTTTGGCAGAAGAAATGCGCACGTCCTACGCTGATACTTACGCTAAAATGCAAAGCGCTGAATTGCCGGAGATAGCCAGTCAAATTATGACGGATGAATATGAAATCCCTGATCCTGCATCTGCTAATTATGCTCAACGTCAAGCTAATGCTCGTGCTGCCTATGAAGCTATGCAGTCTGGCAACAAACAAGCAGATGATTATCACGGTGGCGGTGGCGGCGGGTATAACAGCCTTGTTGCTCCTACGAGCTATGCTGCAGGTTTTACTGCAGGTGGTACTGCCGGTCTTATGCCAATGGCGAACAGTACGGCAAATTATAACGGTGGAGTTGTAAATGTTGGCGGCATCGTGGTTAATTGTGGCAATGTAAATGATCCGCAGGGCGTGGCTAAGGCTGTGGAAGGAACGATGGAAGATTTTGCCCAGCGTCTGGCAGCGCATAACGGAGGGACGGTGTTTGTATGATTGATTTACCCAAAATCTCTTTGCAAAAGGAACTTCCGGGGGTGCTCAAAGGCACAGGCGTAAGCACAGGTACAGTGAATACGCTGAGCGGATTATATGCTGCAGGCTCACTTGTGTCAAAGGTGTTTGCTGTCGGTAAAAGCATTGCTTCAGGAAATCCGAAGAATTTGTTTGACCAGAGCAATGCTTATGTTCCGTCTAAATGGGGGAGCGGTCTGGGCATTCAGCAGACGCTGATGGTTAAGACAAATATCGGCGGCTTCTTCTTCGATGCTGTGTTTAGCGTTGATACTGAGCACAGTTTGACTGTTACGCAGCATCCGGTGCAGACTGGTGCAAATATCAGTGACCATGCTTTTGTAAATCCTGTCCGCATCAGTATGCAGGTAGGTGTGTCTGATGCTATGGGTTACAGGTATGGTTTTGTATATGAGGGTGCAGGCGTATATAAATCTGTGCAGGCTTACCGCATGCTCTGCAAGCTGCAGGAGCTGCGTATACCCATGGATGTTGTTACGCGCCTGAACACGTATCCGAATATGCTTATTGAGAGCATTGATGTGAGCGACGATGTGTCGACGCTCTGCGCTCTCAAAGCTACGATTAATCTTGTGCAGGTGTTGGTTGTAAATGTTGGCACGGAGAAAGTATCAGCACGCCAGTGGACTACAGGCGCACAGAATAAGGCGCAGGAAGTGCAGCCTAAAGGCGATAACAGTACAGCTTTACGTAAGTTTGAAAAGGGCACTGGCATGGAGGTGAAGTGGGGATGAGTTATTATGAAATACCGTTGACTACCACGCCTTTTGACCAGAAAACTTTTAAGCTGACGCTAGATGGCGAGCGCAATATCAATATCCTGCTGAAGCTACGCTATTATGATTTGTACGAGCTGTGGGTGGCTGATGTCTGCGACAATAGCACAGGCGAAGAGTTGATTACAGGCATGCCGCTAGTGCCTGGCATTGATTTGCTGGGGCAGTATGCTTACCTGAATATTGGCAGCGCTCAAATCGTGGCTGTTGGGCCTACCACGCAGGAGCAGCCTGATAATGAGACACTAGGCTCAGCCTGGGTGCTTTTGTGGGGTGATGGCTCATGAGCAGTTATCTGTGGATGCGCAAATGGAAAATCCTCGTAGTTGATGCTCAGGACAAAGAGGCCTTGAACGTGTCTGACCTGCATGTGAAGTTTACGGTCAAAAAATCTCGGGAAATAAACAATTACTCAACTGTGGAGATTTACAATCTTACTGCTACAACAGAGCAGAAAATCCTTAAAGAGGGCGACCGCATCATTATTGAGGCCGGTTATGAAGGCTATCTGACTACATCTGCAGATGGCTCCGTCCAAGAAGCAAAGGATGCTGAAGGCAATACCCAAGAGAAACAGTACGGAGTTATCTTTGACGGTAAAATTATTTATCCATCCCGGCGCAAGGAGAATAATACGGACTACGTGCTGTCGCTCCTATGTGTAGACGGAGCTAATGTCCTTGGGAAAAATTTTATTGCCAAAACCTTAAACAAGGGCATTAATCAACGTCAGATTTTGGACGCAGTCTGCGAAAAGTCAAAAACAAAAATCCCGACGAATAGTATTACGCAGGGCCTATCCGGACAAAAACTGCCGCGAGGTAAGGTTATTTTTGGCGAGCCTAAAGATTATATTTCTGATATTGCCCGCGGTAACGGTGCGAGCTATTGGGTGAACGACGGCAAGTTGAACATGATTAAGCTTGCTGACGCTGCCAAGGATGAAGCCATCGTGCAAACGCCTACGACCGGTCTTGTCGGTATGCCGACGCAGACGCAGTATGGCGCAAATTTTAAGCTGCTGCTGAATCCCGCTGTGCATATGTGGTCTTTGGTGCAATTAAAAAACAGCGAGATTGCGGAAGCACAAGTTACTCCAGGTCAGGCGCAGATGCCGCTTGATGAAGAGTGGATCTATCAAGTTATTGAGCTGACGCATACTGGTGATACTATGGGTAATGATTGGTATACGTCCTGTACGGCTGTTTCTCGCTATGGTAAGGGCGTACTGCCTGCCCTCATGGCCAACAATTCGCAAAATCCGAACGGAGTGTGATTTTATGATTGATTTGAATTTGCGCACGCCGAACGTCGAACGGCAGGGCGAACTGGATGCTCGTGCCGCTGCTATTAAGATGCGTGTGTGCATGCCTGGCATTATCCAAAGCTTTGACGCGGCCGCTCAGACTGTTACTGTGCAACCAGCACTGCGAGAAAAAATGCTTGCAGACGGTGATGAATCTTGGGTGGATATACCGTTATTGGTTGATGTGCCTATCGTCGTGCCACGTGCTGGCGGTTATGCACTGACGCTGCCTATACAGGCAGGCGACGAGTGCCTGGTGGTCTTTGGCGATATGTGCATAGATGGCTGGTGGCAGAGCGGAGGCGTGCAGAATCAGGTCGAGTGTCGCAGGCATGACCTGTCTGATGGCTTTGCTATTATCGGCGTGTGGTCGCAGCCTAGAGTAATCCCCGGCTACAGCACAGGCTCTGCTCAGTTGCGTAATGATGCAGGCAGTGCTTACGTAGAGCTTGCCGGAGATACGATTAACATCGTAGGCGGTACGGTAAACATTAAAGCAGGGCGGGTGAACATCAATGAGTAGTGCAACACGTTTAGGCGATTTGGATACTGGTCATGATGCCTGTGCTCCGACAGTTCTTGCGACTGGAAGTCCGAATGTGTTTATTAACGGCCGCGCTGCAGGACGCGTGGGCGATAGCTATGCACCTCATGGCTGCATTAACCACCCGACGCATAGCGGCGTCATCGCCAGCGGCAGCAGCTCCGTATACATCAACGGCAAGGCTGCAGGGCGCATTGGTGATCCCGTGAGCTGTGGCGGCACTGTGGCCGAAGGCAGCAGTAATGTGTTTATTGGAGGCTGATATGCAGGTTAGACGTTTAGACGATAATTGGGATTACTGCTTTGGTCGTGGCTCTCAAAATTACATCAGCGGCGTTGAAGCTGTCGGGCAGGCGATAAAGCAACGCCTGCTCTTGCTTTATGCTGAATGGTGGGAAGATTTAAAAGATGGGCTGCCGTTGTGGGAGCAGATTTTAGGCACATCTGGCAATGATGAAAACAGGCAGGCCGTTGACATTATTATCCGTGACCGTATAAGTGGCACGGAAGGCGTGCAGTCTGTCACGTCTTTTGAATCAAGCTACGAACGCAGACATTATAAATTTACGGCAACTGTAGAGACTATCTATGGCTCGTTGACTATTAGTAGTGAGGAGGTGCAGATGTGACGTATTTTAAACCTTATGTTGATAGTACGGGACTGCATATCCCTACCTACAACGATATTTTAGAGGATATGATTGCTGCAATGAAGCAAATCTATGGCGATGATATCTATCTGGACAACAGCTCGCCTGATTATCAGCTGTTGTCCATTTTTGCTCTCAAGCAAAGCGATACGCTGCAGGCTATGGCGTATGCCTACAACGCACGCTCTCCTGAGACTGCTATCGGCACGTCACTTGACAGCGTGGTAAAGCTGAACGGTATTAAGCGTAAGGCTGCCAGTCAGAGCACGTGTCAGGTAAAAATCACCGGCACGCCATTTACACAAATCGTTAACGGTGCTGTGCGTGACCGCGCTGGCCTGACGTGGGATTTGCCATCTAGCGTGGTTATTGACTCTAGCGGAACGACTTACACTGTTGCGACCTGCCGCACGGCCGGAGCTGTGAGCGCTCTGGCTGGCGATATTAGCCAGATTGAAACGCCGACTTACGGCTGGGTGTCTGTAACGAATGAAGTTGCTGCTGTGCTGGGTAATGCGCAGGAGACCGATGCGCAGCTGCGTGAACGCCAGACTATCAGCACTGCGAATCCGTCGCAGACTATGCTGGACGGAACGAAGGGCGCGATTGCTGCTCTAAAAAATGTTTCCCGCTACGCTGTGTACGAGAACGATACCAACGTTAGCTCTGTAACGGATGATAATCCGTATGGACTGCCAGCTCACTCCGTGACCTGTGTGGTCGAGGGAGGGACGGATGAGGATGTGGCGGAAGCAATTTTTTTACACAAGGGCATAGGGTGTTATACCAATGGTGATGTAGTTGTAGAATATACGGATCAGAACGATTATATAAATCGTGTGCGATTTTTCCGCCCTGTCTACAAAGATATTTTTGTTAAGGTCGTAATCAAAAAATATACAGGCTATATATCCACTATGACTGTCAAAGTCCGTGAAGCTGTTTATAATTATCTGGCCGCGTTGACGATTGGCAGTGACGTGTCTGCGTCGGTGCTGAGCAACATCATTACTGATTGTAATCCCTCACTCACCAAGCCTATCTTTGGCATTAAAGAACTGAAGCTGGGGCTTAGCAAATCGTCTATGGCAGCGCAGGACATTGATATCGGCTTTAAGGAAATTCCGAATCCTGCGTATGCGAACATTGAGGTGACACTGGAATGATGCAGGATCTTGATTATTATAAGCGCCTGGTTACGAGCGAATATCGCCACAGCCCACGCTTTACGGCGATGGTACAGAAGCTGCTTAGCTATGGTCTGGGAATTGACGACAGCATAAATAATATGATTGTGGCGTTTGAGGTGGACAATGCTAGTACAGCGCAGCTGGATATTTTAGGGCAGATTGTTGGCGTAAGCCGCCAACTGAAATTCGAGCCGTCTGCTGCTGCCATTGGTGAGGTTATTTGTCCATCGCCTGCCGAAATAGCAAGCGGTGAGGTCTATCCGATAATATACACGCCTGCGCCTGACAAACTGGAAAGCACTCCCATGCTCACAGGTTATCCACCGGCAGAAATGGGCGAGGGTAATCTGCTGGATGACGAAGTTTTCCGGTTGATGATTAAGGCCCGCATTATCCAGAATACCTGGAAAGGCACCATCGGTGAGCTGTACGATTTGTGGGACGCTGTCATGGGCGCTAATAAAAAACTGTCCATTGAGGACTTGCAGGATATGAGCTACAACATTGTGCTGCAGGGTGACTACACGCAACTTGAGGAAGAACTCATCATCCATGCTTATGTTATCCCAAAGCCGGAAGGCGTGCGTATCAATGTGCTGACGTTTGTATCGACAGACGGCTTGCCTTTGTTTAGTTATGATTATAATACTATGCGTTACAGTGGCTATGAGAGCCATTGGGCGGAAGCAGAAAAGGGGAATTGATAAATGGCTAGTAGTAATTTTAAGGTTTTCGCGGAATCTGTGGCAGCGCTGAATGTTGTGAGCGACGCTGAATATGCCACTGACACGCAGCGCATTAACGGCGTTGTGCCCGGTCTTGCTTCGGCTGCGTTGCACAACAAATTATACAAGCAGGCCACGATTATGGCGGCTGCGCTGGCACAGGTGCTCGTGGAGCAGGGGCAGGACGCTTTGGATAGCGATTACGCTGCGCTTGTGGCGTCGCTTAAAAAATCGCTGGTGCTGTCATTGAATGGTGAGAAGCCAGATAGAAACGGCAATATCCAGAAAAATTTTGTCTATAGCGTTGAGGGCAAAAAGCCTGACAGCAAGGGAAATGTTGCTCTGGATATTGATTATCTGAACGCGATGAGTTTTGTTGGCTCCGTGGTCATCACGAAGGAGAACATCAATCCCGGTACGAAGATTGGTGGTACGTGGCAGCTTCTGCAGAGCGGTCGATATATCCGCACTGCTGGTGATGGTTATGCCGGCGGTGCTTTGGGCGGCAGTGATGGCTTTGTGCTCACGCAGAAGCAACTGCCTGCACATAGCCATGAAGCTACAATTTATGGTGCTGGTAATCATAAGCATGACATTTACGTCAGCAATTGGCAAACTCACGGCGGCAGTGGTGGTGCAGGATATCAAGCTCACGAACGCCGATGGGGTTCGACTGAAGAGGCTGGCAACCATACGCATCCAATAACCATCAAATCTACCGGCAACGGAGAAAAAGTAACGTTTGAACCGTCTTATCTGTGTTTATATTTTTGGCTGCGTACTGCGTGAGGTGAAGTAAATGAGTAATGCAAGAATACAGTTTAGCCTGGCAAGTGAGGAAGTGTGGAACGCATATAATCCTTTGCTCAAAGAAGGCGAAATCGTCACTGTCTTAAAGGCTAATAAAAAAGTTAAATTGGTACAGGGCAAGCTCGGCGGCGCAACGTACAGTGAGAGCACTGTGATTTGGGACGAGGATGAGGCGCAGGCTATTATGAGCCGTACAGAGGCTGCTGCTGTCACTGCGACGGCACAGGCAACTGCTGCAAGTGATAGTGCGTCAAATGCTGCTGCATCTCAATCTGCCGCTGCAATGTCTGCAACGAATGCTAAGGCAAGCGAGAGTGCTGCTAAAAACAGTGCCACGTCTGCTGCGTCCTCTGCGTCAACGGCAAGCACGCAGGCGGGCAAAGCTGCTGAAAACGCAAGGTTAGCAGAGGGTTACAAAACAGCAGCAGAAACTGCTAAGAGCAATGCGTCCCTTTATGCTGCCAACGCTAAGGCTGATTCTGAAAAGGCAACGGCTAGCAAAGAAGCTGCACAATCTGCTGCTACTACTGCTAGTAACTTTGCGTCTGATGCAAGAAACAGTGCAAGTGAAGCAAAGACCTACAGGGATAATGCAAAAACCTACATGGACAATGCTAAGAATTATAGTGAGAACGTCAATGTGTTTACGCCTAGTGTGTCTACTAGTGGTGTCTTATCATGGACTAATAAGGCAGGACTTGCGAACCCTCCCTCTGTGAATATTAAGGGTGAGAAAGGCGACCAAGGTTTGCAGGGCATACAGGGCGTACAGGGTGTCAAAGGTGATACAGGTGCAAAGGGTGACCGGGGTGCAACAGGTGCTGCTGCTACCATTAGAATCGGTACAGTGACAACAGGTGCTTCGGGTAGTGAGGCTGTTGTTACTAATGTTGGTACTGCTAATGACGCTGTGTTTAACTTTACGTTGCCTAGGGGCGAAAAGGGCGCTGATGGTGGCATTGAGGTTGATACTGAACTGTCTGATACCTCTACTAATCCTGTGCGGAATAAGACTATCAAGAACGAGTTTGACAGCTTACTCTTGCCAGATGGCATGTTGACTGTTCCAAGTAGTCGTGCATCTTATATTTCCAAATTTGCATCTGATTCCTTAGCATTGATTAATGACTTAACTCAAACAGTCATTGAGCAATCAGCAGATGGTAACACTTGGGAAACCCTGTTTGATAGTGATACGGCAAATGAAACTATTAAGACGTTATACAAAAATGGTTTGACATTATCACCATATATAGACGTCGCCAAAGGCAAAATGGTACGTGTAACACTTGCTACGCACACCACTTTGTATTTTGCTAGTATTGCCCTTGGTATGAAAATCATGGATGAGAGTACCCCTGCTACAAAAAATCTCTACAAATGCTACGCAGGTATTAACTCTTTGAATTCTGAACCGGTGGCAATAGGTGATGTTGCTACATGGGGTTCAACACCATGCACAACTTTCAGAAGATTATCTTTTAATACTGTTAGATATATTTTCAATGAGGATAAAAAGGATTTGAGGATATACTTCTCCGGTATATACTGCAAAGGTTCACGCCCCAACAGAACTGCCCTCAGATATGATTCTGACAACAAGCGTACTGTTACAGATTTTCCTATTGAAGCTCCTAGTTTCCTGGGTACTGCAACGAAGGCTACCCAAGACGGTGATGGAAAGGTAATCTCCACAACCTACGCAAAAAGCTCTGCTGCTAACACATGGGAAGAGCAACAAGACTTTAAGATAGTGAAATTGGGATATGAAAAATACCTTTCTCGTAAGATAAGCAATACAGGTAGTAACCCCGCAGTATCCCTAATGCAATATGAGGCAACAGGGGCATTTACGCTCGACCTCAGTAGACTTTCGACTGGATTACAAATTAATGAATCCACTGTCTTTACAGCGTATATTGCATCATCTGCTGACTACCCTCTGACCATCACCAACGCTGGAACTATTAAATACATAGGTTCTGCGTCTGACGTAGCTATTACAAGTGCAGGTCTGTTGTTAAACATTTTGATGATGAAAGATGCTAGTGACACTGTAACAAGTATCGTACAAGCATCTAAGTTAGAAGGTGGTACATAATGGGACTTAATAGAATGATGATGAAGAATGGTGGAGTAAAGGTTGAAGATGGTAGCAAGAATTGGAGTTACGCGGAATTAAATAATACAACAATAGCTTTTACTATTCCACCAGGGGTTAAAAGAATTAAGGTGGCAGCTACTGTGGATGAAGCTAATGTTGATTTAGATTACGACTATAACGATGCTTCTATAAAAAATAAAGCGAATAATAAAACATGGGGCGAAGGGGTGTCGGAAGTTGCAGACCACGAAATCATAACCCATCAAGATATTGATTCTATTGTAGGTGTAACCCCAAATAAAACCTATACATTGCTTTTTAATTGTTGGCTTACAGGCGGTGTGACTTTTTCATGGGGTAAAGCAATAAATGACATGGCACCTACAGTTGAAGATTATTGAAACAAGGAGGCTAACGCATGAATACAAAATATAAATACAAAGACAAAACATATACTCATATCTACCCTTTGTCAGAAGCCTTAGGGCATGAAGGTATCTTTATTCCTCTCTCCATCTCCGAAGAAACCCTTTGCAAGTTGGGTGTCGAAGTGACGCATGAGGAAGAACCGATTGAGTATTTTAAAAATCGCAGAATCGAAATTTTAAAGATGCAACGTGACAAAGCAGAAGTAGAACCGATTGAATACAAGGGTAATCTCTATGATTACGATGAGAAAGCACGTGATAGAATCAATGCAGCTATCATTGCGCTCGATTTGCAGGGAGAAGGCGCAAGCCTTGACTGGACTACGGCAGACAATCAAGATGTTAAAGTTACTGCTGACGATTTGCGTATGGTTATCGCCGCTGTTGCTGTGCGTAGTAATGCTTTGCACACAGCGTATAGAGCCGCCAAGGCGAAGGTTGAAGCTGCAGTTACTGCGGATGAAGTAAGAGCTGTTTGCATGGAATAATTAGGAGGTTGAGAAATGGATTTTTTAGCTTTGCGCTACGCCGTATATAACGCGGCACACACTTTGACTAATGGTTTTACTTACAAATCAGTTATCGGCGCGATTTTGGCATTCCTGCTGCACAAACACGCGGTATTGTTTATGGTTTTTACCGCATTGGTATTTTTGGACTGCTTCACTCGCTGGATGTCTTTGAGTTACAAACGTCTGCAGGGCATGGGGCAGACTCCGTCCGTGACGCAAATTATCGGCGGCATTGAGGCAGCTCGCGCAGAAGGCCTTATCTCCAGCGAAGTCATGAAGCATCGCTTTGTTGGCAAGATTATCGTTTATATCCTCTGCGTGCTGGCTGCCGTATTGGTAGATTTGGCCATGATCACGCTGCAGCAACCTGTGTGGGCTGTCCCGCTGGTGGCAGGTTATCTGGTCATCACAGAGTTGCTGTCTATTTGCGAGAACCTCAACGACGCTGGTATTGAGGCAGTTCAAGGTCTTGTTAATGTTATCAAAAAGAGAAGAGGTTGATTATTATGACTATGTTATCTGCTCATTTTTCTGAGTCCGAATTTGCTTGCAAACATTGCGGAACGCTGCCGACATATGGCATTAGCTCTGCATTACTGACCGGTCTGGAACGCTTGCGTGCACGTTTAGGTCGCCCGATAATTATTACTAGCGGCTATCGTTGCCCGGTACACAATGCTGCTGTTGGTGGCGTTAGTAATTCTCAGCATGTCGCAGGTACCGCCGCTGATATCTACGTCGACGGCGTATCTACGCGTGAGTTGGCCCGCATCTGCAAGCAGATTTTTGACGGTGTGGGTACTTATGTATCGCAGGGCTTTGTCCATGTCGACATGCGTGCTGGTGGCTCCGTGCCGGGCTATTATCTGTGGGAGGGCTAAGATGTGGAAAAAATATTTCGCAGTTACTGCAGCTACATTGTGCTTGCTGTTGCCTGCCTCTGCATCGGAGGCATCATCGGCTACAACCTACACAACCTACACGATGACGGCGGCGGAAATGTCAGCACTCGACAGCAGGTTGAGTCTGCTGCTGCAGCAAGCAAAGAGCACCAGGCAGGCGCTGGCAGAATCACAAGCAGCGCTGAGCGAGTCGAAGACGGAATTGAGCAAGCTCAAGACGGAATCAATAAAGCTGCAGATAGAACTGCAAGCTCAGAGCAACTTATTGGAGAGTGCCAACAGATCCTTGCAGGCATCCGCCAAAGAGGAAGCTCGCACCCGCCGCAGAATTAAAGCACAGCGCAATACCGCTATCGTTGCGGCTGTTGGTCTGCTTGCCTATGCTATTAATAAATGATGATTGATTGGGAGAAAGTGATATCTTAGGAGGTCTTGTGTATGGATGTCACTCGTAAGCGAGCGCGTGCGTGGCTACGTATGTGCTCACGAATCGAACTTGACCGTGCCATGGAAGAAGCACGGCTTACGGAGCAGCAGCGGGAAGTCATCGAGTTAATGTTTACCCGAGGCTTGTCCGTGGTTGCCATCAAATTACGCTGTAATATGGACGAGAGTACAGTAAAACGTATCCTTGCCCGCTCTTACGACAAAATCTACAATGTCATCATGTAACCTGCGCCCCAGTGATCCTGGGGTGCTTTTTTTATGCCCTTTTATTGCGCTTTTGCACATCGCTTTTGCCTATACAATGTAGACAGAAATGAGGTGAGCTTATGAATTTTGCAAATATGCCAAATCAACCGAACCTGCCGCCTATGCCGCAGCTCTTTGGTCAGCCAGCACAGCAGATGGCTCCGGCTGGTGAGATTGTATGGGTGCAGAGTGTCGACCAGCTCAATGCTTTAACTCTCCCACCCAATGCGTCAAGAATCTACATGAACTCTGCTGATGCGGAGTTTTACATCGTAACTACGGACAAAATCGGCATGAAATCTGTGGCAACGTACACGTTTTTGGAGAAACCTAAACCGCAGCCTGTCGAATACGTTACCAAGGCGGAGTTTGCAGAGCTTATCGCTCTGCTGAAAGGAGCGCAAAATGAATCCAATTTACCAAAGGCAGAATCAGCAGCAGCGTCAACCTCAGGCGGGCGACCTGCAGGTCATCAAGCAAAATCTCAATGATAAAATGCTGCAACAATTTATAGCCCAAGCTAAGCAGCAGGGAATCTCTGACAATGATATAAATGCTGGCTTGCGAATGCTCGGGTACAAGTAGGCATCACGCGCGATGTGCATTATTATAATAAGGAGGGATATCTTATGGATATCGGCGAAGCAATGGCGTTGACCAATAGCAACAATAACTGGATGAACAATCCGTTTATGTATCTTATCTGGTTGGCGTTTTTCGGCGGCGACGGTTTTGGCTTTGGCCGTCGTGGTAATGCCTTAACTCAGGCAGAATTACAGGAAGGTTTTAACAATCAGAATGTAATGCGTAGTTTGGAAGGTATTAAAAACGGTGTTTGTGATGGCTTTTACGCTATGAACACAAATGCTCTGCAAGGTCAAAATCAGCTGCAACGTGATATGTGTCAAGGCTTTGGTGCCGTGACAGCCGGCATTACTAATACTGGCTATCAGCTGGGTAACCAAATCACGGAGAACCGTTTCGCGGCTCAACAATGCTGCTGCGAGACGAATCGCAACATTGACAGCGTTAAAGCCGAGAATTATAAAAACACCTGTGAAATCACTACTGCTATCCACAGCGAAGGTGAAGCTACTCGTGCTCTTATCACTGCTAACCAAATGCAGGAGCTGCGTGACAAACTGGCAGACCGTGACCGTGAACTGCAAGCAGAACGCTATCAAGTTAGCCAGCTCACTCAAAGCGCTACTATCATCGAGGCAGTGCGTCAGCTGTTAGGTCAGCGTGGTTGCGCTGGCTGCCAATATCTGACTGCTGCTTGATTGGCGGTGAGAGCTAATGGCTTATCTGAATAGTTATAATCTTGCTAGTCAAGCTCTGGAGGTTGGTAATGTTATTGCACTGGGGGCTAACGACGTGCAGTTTAGTGGGTGCTGCAATGGTTTGAGCCATGCAGCGGGCACTGGCATTATCAACGTCAAAGCTCCGGGTGTGTACGGAGTCAATGCTACGGTGACCGTTACTGCTACGGCAGCTGGTGCTATCGGGATACAGCTCTATAATGGTGCTGACGCTGTACCTGGTGCATCTGCTGCACAAACAGCGGCCGCTGCTGGTGTGGTGACGCTGCCTATCAGTAAGTTGATCCGTGTGCGCCCGTCCTGTGCCGCTGTCAGTAATGCGGCAAATATCAGCCTGCAGCTGACAGGTGGTGCCGGAACGGTTACCAGCGTCAATGTAGCAATACATCAAATCGCTTGATTGATTGTAAAACCGCTAATTAAATTTTAGTTAGCGGTTTTATTTTGACCACTTTTTGACTGCTACATCTAGACAGATATACAAAGATATAGTAAAATATAGCATAGTGTGAATGTTGTCTACCTGCGTAGACATGCGGAAAATGGGGATTTATGCCTTTTGGGGCTGTGGGCTAAAAATGGTCTTGAAAACTAGCGAGGGGGCAACTCCTCCGTGGGTTCGAATCCCACCCTTTCCGCCATTTTATGCGGGTTCCGG
>ENA-UEYF01000434-UEYF01000434.1-human-gut-metagenome-genome-assembly--contig:-NODE-434-length-43297-cov-15.573484_pt1 | contig 43297 bp, 60 predicted proteins | sample MGYA00242902_ERZ507920 | MGnify/ENA primary metagenome ERZ507920 (study PRJEB26167, sample SAMN06115402) | human gut metagenome | host: Homo sapiens | place: China:Jiangxi | collected 2016-07-05...
GTCTCTGTAGCCAAAATTAGATTTCAACAGGAATACGGAAGCATTCCTGTCCATAGTTCCTTGAAGTGCTCCCTGTTCGAGATTATCAGCCATCAGATTAAGCATCTGTGAGAGAAAAATCGTTGTTTCATGATTAGGTCTCTCAGCAATCCATCTGTTAACAGTGTCTGGTGAAACTCCAAGGCAGACACATAGACCTCTCAAGGTAGGAACTCTGTTGTTTTCATCGCAGTAAGTAAGATATTCATAACTTCTGTTCTTGATTGTATCAAAATCGTTGATTGTTGCCCTTTTCAATTTGAGCATTTCTCTTGCACGTGCGACAGGCAGCTTGCTTTCGCCTATCTCATTGTAATCGAACTTCTTTTTTGCCATTTTTTTACCTCCAAAATATCGAATTTCTAAAAAAGTCTTGACAAAATAAATGACCGATGGTCAGATTCAACCCCCTACTTTCATGTGTCACATTCACACATCCCCCCCGGCAAAAAAATCGCACACACACAAGGGGGATGGGTGGTCAGTATATGCCTAGTGGGGGAAATATGTGGATTTTGACACCCTTTCCTATACCACCTATATAGAAATACATATATACATATTTTTACTCTCTATACTATTTACTTATATATAAAATACCCCAATACCCCATAATATATAAAAAAGTAAGTATATATCAATGTTTTTTATATGTGAATTTTTATGAATCACATAGGGTATTAGGGGTATGATGGTATCATTTTAAGGACTATTATTTAAATAGTGAAAAATACGCAAGTGGTGTTAGGGGTGTTTTAAAACACCATAAGTTACGTACCGCCCTATTTTTTCACCAAAAACCACTGTTTATGTATCAATTTCAGTTCGCAATCCAAGCCATCACGCTCCTTGAAATAATCAATTGCACCCTTCAGATTCTTGTAGAAGGTATTTCTCCCCGCTACTCTGTATCTGCATTTTTCACACCATTCTGTATATATCTCATGCACTCTGTTGGCCTTCATCGATGTAAGAGTCATGCCGTTATCAACCCAGTCAAACTCGTTGAGAAATTCGACAACGTGGTTGCTCTCGATGACAAACTCGTATTCTAAATCCTTGTCCTCATCTATCTCGCTGAATCTGTAGCCGTTCTCAATCAGCCTGACATAACCATCAATGCTCCACCACAATACTGCAGGCAGCACATCTTCGCTTGTGAGGAGTGCGTCGATTCCTGGTATCGCTCTGAATACGTGGATGTCATCCACCCTTGACTCGTCTGTAGTGAATGTATTGATGAACTTATGCTTCGTACCCTCGAATCGTCTGAGCCATCCGCCGTTTGACTTGTTCGCTCTTGGCAATTCGTTGCAGTCGATGAATATCTTGCATCTAGGCTTGAATTCAATACGTGGCTTGCCCTTCACATCTGTTGATATGACATCATTTGATGTGATCGCCTTGAAGATAGGCTCTGCCTCCTTGATGTCGCTTGTCGCTTCGTGACAGAAATTTACATACTTGCCTAATAACTGTAATGTGTCAAAGCGCCCGCCTAGACGGCTTAATTCTAGAGTACTGCATAATTTGCCGTCACCCAGCAGTGCACTCAGCACCTTTGTCAGTACACTCTTTCCGTTGCTTCCGTTTCCATAGAACAGGTACGCCTTGTCCTGTATGCTGTGTTCCATGAACACCGAGCCGAAGTACTCTGCAAATCGCTTGATAAGTTTCTCGTCACTGCTTGTGGTGCTGCTTAGGAAATCCTCCCAGTCCTGGCTGTATGCATTCTCCCTGTACTCGTAGTTGAGTACATAGTCGTTGAAGTCATCGGGATTGCGCTTTCTAGTGAATCTGTAATAGCCGTCAAAAGGATTCTCTGTGAAATACAGCGTGCCGTTCTTGAGATTAAGACAGTTCACCTGGTTAGGCAGCGTATCATCATATACGATTGTTCTGACCTTGTTCAGTATCGCTGATTCAAGATTGAATGATACATCGAACATCTCCATGATTCCCTGTCTGATGAGTGCATCATCACATCTGCTCCAGTACGTGCCGTTGAAACGGTAGAAGCCTAGAGATGGATTGCATCTCAACTTATAGTCGTAGTTAGCGATGAACTCATGGGCATATTCATCATTTGTCTTGCCTCTTGTCAGTTCCCTTCGTATTTCCTTCATTTCCTCGCCGTCAGCGCCTAAAACTTCCTTGGCGTATTGCAATATGGCTTTCTTCTTAACTCTGCTCATGTAAGGACTGTGTGCCTTGTAGACGTATTCCATCAGTTCATCCATATCAGACATCGTAGTCTTCAGATACCATAGCGTGCCGTCCACTGCATAATCATTTAATAGCGCACTAGGTGATACTCCGGCGCAGTAGCAGTCGCTCACATCCTTGCCGTACTTCTTAGGAATGTTGACTATAACGAACGGAATATTGTGTTCGAACAGCTGCTTTGCAGTTGCTGTTGTGAACTGCACGCCTCTTCCGTCATTGTCGTAGCAGATGGCAACACGCTTGAATTTCTTGGCAATCTTGCATAGATACTCCGTCTGCCTGTTAGACAGTCTCGTAGCACTCGAGAGGACTCTGTAGCCTTCCTGGTAGAATGTCAAGAAATCGAATACTCCTTCTGCAATGACGATTGTATCATTGTCAGCATAAATCTCGCTTCTGTTCAGTGTATCAAGGCCGTACAGCGTATTCTCCTTGAATGCCTCCTCCAGGTATGGTTTCTTATATTTAACTACATCATACTCGCTTCTGTTTCTAGCGCAGTAGTAGACGCAGTTGTTGTTCTTGAAAATAGGGATGATGATACGTGGTACATCCACCATCTCACCGTTAGGTGATTTCTCCTTGAACACATGACTTCCTATATAAAGGTTATTTATGGTACTGTCATTGATCTTTCTTTGATGCAGATACTCTATATCCTCTTCCGTCAGTTCATTGTGCCACTGCAGTATGGCGTTATTCCATTCTCTGTAGTTCTGCTTGTATTCTGTATCATTGAATGCAAGATTGAAACGATGGCACATATCCTTGAATGCCATGGACTTATCACCATCATACTTTGCGTATGCAAGCATGTCTGTAACATCTCCTCCGACACCGTCACTGAACGAGAACCAGGAGTCTTCACTCACCATGACACTGTTGGGATTATGTCCTTCATGAATAAAAGAGGGGCAACGATATGTGCCCCCGTTCTTATGCAGTTCGATGCCCAGTTCTGCAGCGAGTTCAATGCAGTTTATATTCTGTTTTATTTCGTCATACAACCTCATAGTAATCAATGTCCTTTCCTATAAATTCCTTGTATTTCTCCACATCCAGCACATCACTCAGCTGTATCTCACCTTTGTCGAGCTGCTCTCCGAGCCTTTTGAGCTGTGCCACCTCTCCATTCTTCGCATAGAGCATATTGTTCGGATAGCATTTCTTTCTGAACAGGAAATACATGGCCCGTCTGTACTGCTTGAAGTCGCAGTCGCTTGCAACCCATACATGATAGTTCATCTTTGCGAAGATATACCAGTACCTTCTGAATGCCTTCTTGTTAAGATAGAAGTCAAGCGTATGTCTTGTTACGTTCGGCTCATTAGTGAAGAAGAATTCATTTATCTCATAAATCGTGCCTTCGAAGACAACTTCGTTTGTTGTCTTATCTACTACTATCCTGTCTCTAGCGAATGTCTGTGTAATAGGCAGTCTCAGTTCGTTTCTGATGTAGTTAGGATATGAGCCGTACTTTTTCTTGAAGTACAGTTCCTTGACACCCAGGCTTTTGAGTTCCTCGACATATGGTGGTCTATGCTTCTGCTTATAGAAATCAAGTACGATCTTTCTGTATAGATCACCTCTGTAATCGCTCATGACTAATCACCACCTTTCTTATCATCTGATGAATCTTTTCTGAAATTCTCTTATTGTCTCTCGACCTGGTACGCTGCTTTTATCAACTTTCTTGTATTTTGAATTGACCGTATGTATCAAGAAAGTATATCTGTTAGTTCCCATGGCTGATTCAATATTATTGTAATACTTGTTTGAAATCATCACTACATCGTCTATGTCGATTGTTCTTCCTTCAAAATCAAATGTGCCGTGTTCCTTTTTCGGTCTGAACTCTTTAAGGTATCTAAGCATGTCTTTGGCTAAGCGTTCATCATAGAATTTCATCGAATGAATCTGCTTTCCGTTATGAAAGAACTTTATCAGCCATGCATTTCCTCTCATATTAAAGTCTGCCGACTCCATACACCATGTGACATTATCCAGGTTAATCAGATAAAAGCGATTCTTCAGCGCATAGAACTGTGCTGAATTGACTGGATTTCTGAATGTGCACCATACTTCTGCTAGTCTTGCCATTTAAGATTCCCCCTTTCCACATTACCACATGGCATACAGCACAAGCAGCAGCATGATAGTTATCAGTCCTGCAAGAACGAAGAAATCTCTGTTCGAGTGTTTCAGTTCTTCGTGTAGTCTATCATTCTGTTTCAGCAGTTTTTCGTTGGTTTTCTGCATATTATCAATTACTTTTGTAAGTTCTTCATTGTTCATCATTTGCTTCTCCTTTCTCAATAAATTCTATAATCGTATCAAACTCTGTTTTATTTGGCTTAACTCTAGAACGAGGAAAGACATTAAGACTAACTTGTTTATATTCCGGCCTCATCAGATCATCAAGGATAAGATTGCATAGATACTCTAGTCTCATTCTCTCATCGTTGTAGTAATCCACTTCACACATAGATAAGAACTTAAGCCATAGTTCCTTGTACCATAGCAGTTTGATATCCGCTGGCGTTAGTTCGCTTTTCTTCTGCATCATTCTATTCCCTCCTGTTCTATAGGATATAGAGTCAGTATTGCATACTGTTCCTGTGCATACGCTCTATATCCTATTATTCTGTATCTGCTTCTTAGTTCATCGATTACATCACTTAACTGTCTCATTGAATAGTAATCGACTTTCTTGTAAATGTACTCATTCATCATTGACTGATATAATCATTTCTGAACATATTACCCATGATTGCTTCTAGCACATTTACAACGATAGAATTACCAGCTTGTTTATAAAGCTGTGTGTCTGAACAGACTGTTCGAGCCTTGTTGAAGTCTTCATCATCAAACCCCATCAGACGCCAGCATTCTCTAGGTGTTAATTTTCTAATTCTGATGTTCTCCATGTTACTGTCCTCCGTAATTACTGCCTGTTGAGGACTGGTGCTGAGGGTGTTTGCCTTACCCTCACACACTCTTCCTCTTCTTGTATTGCTGTTTGGATAGGCAATATTAATGCTGTCTCCAATGGTTGCTTCTGCATACCCTTTCTTGGTTGCTTCTGCAATTCTGACAATAGGTCTATTATCCATTATCTTTGTCTCATGTCCTCCCGACGCTCTAGTGGTAATGGTAGGACACATTCCATCCATTCCATAGATGCGTCGAGATTGTTCATACTTAATGTTTGTGTATTCTGCTACAAGATTACATCGTTTCATTCCTTGCTACTCCTTTATCATCATAGGACTTTTATAATCACATGCAGTAAGTGTTCTAGCTGCACCATTAGGGTCATAGACAGTGTTACTCTGATGCTGGGTGCCGTTCTCTGATTTCTTTATATACCCTACTTGCCTCACAATGCCATCTGTAGGCTTTTCAATCAGTTTAGATGACATTTCATCAGAGAGATAATATCGTTCATCGACATTATCTTCCAATATACTGCTAACACCATTTTCTGTAATATGATTAGCGGTGTCTCTTGTTGGAATAGTTGTTACTGTGGTTGCAATCTTTGCTTCTTCTCTCTCTACAGGAGAGAATTTGAATCCGTAGCCTTTTTCCTCATTAATATGATTCTTCGTAAATCTGCGTTTGACGCATTCGCTTGAAAGGAAATACTTTTCATCGATATCTTCAACAGGTTCTAGTTTATCCATGAGTACTGTGTCTGATTCAATCGGTGAAGGGAATGTATAGCCTGTGTCAATATCCTTTCGAATGCTGATGCAGAAGACTCTCTCTGTTCTGCGGGATGCCATAATCAACTGCGTTAAGTACTTGCCAATAATTGTTGTAGCCCAGTTCATCGAGCCATCCAAGCCACCCTTCAAAATCTGGTCTGAATTTCTTTCCTACTAGATTTTTGACATTTTCCATGATCAGATATTTAGGGAGCGTATCATCTGACTGGGCTTGAGCAAGAAGTCTCTGAACTTCATATAATAGTCCACTTCTTGTCTCGCCTTTAACAATTCCTTTTAGCTGCCCAGCGAGACTTATATCCTGGCATGGAAAGCCGTATGTCCATAGATCTGCATAATCTAGTTTTTCTACCTTTGAGATATCACCATAGTTTCTAGTTTCACCATAAATGCTGTTATATGATTTGATTGCATACTTATCAATCTCGCTGATACCCACAATTTCATGTGGGATGCCGAGACGAATCAGAGCCTTTCTGAATGCTCCAATTCCGGCGAATAATTCATTAACTGTTAGCATTAAATACCTCCTTATCTTCCAACGACTTTTGATAATAAGTCTTCATACAATTTCTTGAACATGTCTCTTTCTGCAGTAAGTTGGATTTCTTTCTGCATTGAGGCTAATTCCGTATCATTATTAGGTTCTGCATCGTTAGCAGATACCACGGGTACATTCATGCCTAGAGAACGTCTTAATCCACGCTCGATATTCTTCATCTCTTCATCACTTACAGTTCTCACATAAGTACCGATTCTATCCTTTTCAACAGTATGGATAGTTTCGCAGAGAGCAGTAGAAGGTGTTTTGCAGAACACATCTACATGAGTAGGCATGTCTCTCTTGATTTTTGTTGTAAGATAGACAACCTCAACATATTCGCTTCCTCTGTTTAGGTGGTCATCTGATACGATTACACCAGGTCTTCCTGTAGTATCGTACGAATAAGAATCATTGAAATTCTTAGAATATGTGATATAGAAGATATCTCCTCTTTTAACTTCTCTTGTATTTAGACTATAGTTCATAATATTTCTCCTTAATCAATAAAATGTAAAATTGCTAATACGATTGCTAAAATAATAAGTACTCCAAAGCCCACAAGAAATCGTATACCTTGTATTGCAAAATATAACTGCATTAAGTCACTCATTTTATTTTCTCCCTATTCTTTCCAAAAGAAACCAATAGCAATAAGTATGATTGTGCCTGCCATGAGCAGAATGCCTATGATATCCATAATTGCACTATTCATCTTCATTCTCCTCTTCGTCTACAAGACAACCGTTATGTGAGTACCAAAATTGATGAAAGTGTCTTCTGATTACGTGTAGTAGTTCGTTGCAACATTCTTCACACAAATCAAGTTTTACAATTGCCGTTTTAGTTTGAGACGACCCGACCAATTCGACGGGCACGGTCACGGTTTTAACTTCATCCATCGATAATTCATCCTTGCAGTGGTCGCAGATGTAATAATCTTTCAGAATGCGCATCTTACTTGCCTCCTTTTATAATCTTCTTCATTTTTTCAAGCATTTTCGTGATATTCTTTTCACTTGCCCAGGCTTTCTTCACTCCCATGTTTTCATAGAATTCCATAACGCCAGAAGCATATGATTGGTTTTGCTTAATACATCTATCGTACTCAGCACGCTTGTTACGTGCATCAGCATATCTTCCCCATTCACTGACATCGTTCATAGCATCATTAATAGCCATCCACAAAGCCTCTCTCATACCTTGGTAGTACCTAAATGAGGCGATATCCCAGTTTTCTAAAATCTTATGTTCTGCTTCCAATTCATCGCAGTACTTCTCCAATGCCTCTGCATATCCTTTGAAGTTTACTAACGGTCTGCCTTCAGCATCTATAAGTATGGCAAAATCTATTTCTTTAGGTCTTTTATTCATCTTCATTCATCTCCTCTGCAATCAGTTCCATTACTCGGTCATGTAATCGTTGAACTTCATCAAGTATCATGTTTTTCGTTCTTTCCGATGATTTTTGGTTGACAAGCAAGGAAATGTTTTCCTCTTGAAGTTCCTTACACTCCTTATTTAATTCTATATAATGTGCTTTTAAAGTTTTGTAATTCTCTAGAAGCCTGTTATAGTCTTTGGCATGTCTTAATCTCTGCTTCTCGTTTTTATCGACCTGTTCATAATATATCTCTCTTAACTGTTCGTTCACTTTTGACAGATTTTGATAAAGTCTTTTGTAAACTTCACAATCATTTTCGAGCCTCTTGCACTTCTGCTTGAGTGTTTCTCTTTTATTCCAAAGTTTAGTCATCTTCTATGTACCCCTCCTCATAAAGTTCGCTGTATAAATTGTTGAATTTGACAACAAGTTCGTTGTAATTTTTGCGTAGGTCATCATAATCACCACGCAATTCTTTATTCTCTTTCTTTAACTTTGCCCAGTCGTAAGCAAGTTTTTCATGAGCCTTGTAAAGAGTGTCATAATCTTCTAGTTTTTCTTTATCAGTCATCATCAATCACCTCGCAGTTGCCAAGCACATCTTCGATTAACGTAGGTTCTGAGTCTTCCCACTGCACGAATTGGAATAATTTGTTAAATACTCCAAGCCAACTTGCACCACGGCCTGTCCACAAATTATTGGCCTTATTTTTCACTGGTTCGACATCAAAAACATAAATGGCGCCGTTTTCATTTCTAGCGATATACATGTGTCTTGTATTGTCAGAAAGATATTTTAGAATATCATACTCAAACTTACTCAATTTGATAGGTTGTTTATATTCAGACAGAAGCCACTTCAATTTAGTTTGTGTACACAGCACTTTTGCTTTGGTTTTAGAAAATTTGCAATTCTTGCATACCATGGTAGTGCAATTTTTAACGCTATTATCTCTGCAATCAAAGGCGATAAAATCTTGTTCATTCTCGTTGATAACTTTTAACAACTCATTCTTATACTTTTCTCCATTAATCATTTTCTAATACTCCACCTTATCTAAAGCATCTTTAATCAATGTAGGCTCTTCATCTTCCCATTTGATAAATTTGAAAAGATTTTCGAACGGGCCTAAGAATTCTATATCATTCGGCTTAGTGTCGCTTCTATTCCAATAAACATAGCCGATGTTATCATCAGTTTTTTCTTTATGAGGTTTATCTTCATAAATACACAAACTGTTATCCTGGTCTCTTGCAATCCACTTAAAATGAGTGCGGTTTTCAAGATAATTCAAGATTACAACTTCTACAAAAGCGGCGCTAAAACCAAAATATTCACCTTTCTTATACATGTTTCTTGCCCTCCTTAAAAAGTTCGATAGAACTGATATTACTTACATTGAGTGTGACTGCTGATACGTTTACTCCACTCATCATTTCTTTAATTTCAAAATTATCTGTTTCAGAAAAACCAATCCATATTTTTCCACGTGCTACAGCATTTCGGATGTTATCCCACGCTATTTCGATATTCGTTCCAGGTTTCTCTGTTCTGACTGTGATTCTGTAATACTTGCCATTGTTTGTATTGATAAATACGCTATTCATCTTTCTTGTCCTCCTTGTTTAACTTCTTGAAGATATAGTCAACACCTTCTTTAATGCTTTCTGTAGCCTTGTCTACGTTTTCGTATGTTACGTATTGAGCAACCAGCATCTTATACATTGTTTCTTCAGAAGGAGTAACTACGTACACACTCGTAATAATACAAGCAACAATTGATAACTTTTTGAAGGCTCGAATAAGCGCTTTTATGGTAGAAGCGTTATCCTTGCTACGATAATAAGAATCTTCTGATTTGAACCATAATGTTGCTATTCCTATACAAATCAACATTAAGATTGTCATATAAATAGCAACCACACTGACTTCTTTTAAACCTTTTAAGACCTCGATTAGATAAAAAATCCAAGGATTAATAATCGCCATTTTTCTCACTCCCATCTCATGTATAAGCATTCAAGAGGTATATCTTCTGCTTGCTCTAAAATGCAGTCTCTTATTGAAAGTAATGCATTGAGGGCACTGGGCATTCTCCTCCAATCGTTTTCAGGTATTAATCCAGCATACCCATAAGGGTTATGCGTTAATTCTTTAATTCCTTTGTTTAAATGCTCTACTGCATAATCACATCTATAATATTCTTCGCTTTTGAAGTTCCAGTCCATGCAGCTTCTAAATAATTTTCCTAAGTTATAACTAGGAGAAGAATGAAATGGTTCTGCAATCAATGCATATTTATCACATCCTTCTACTTTTACATAAATGCCGATATCGTAACTCATAATGATCACCCCACCTTTTTAAGTGCTCTATCCACTTCTCGATTTATTTTGAATTTCTGCCATTCTATGACTTTATTGATATCCAAGTACCCTAGAGAAACCAACTCAGCGATACAGATTAATATATCAGCAACCTCTTCGTGCAGATTACGTTCATACACGCCACGGAACCCATGTCTTTTGACTTTTGATATTGCTTGGATTAACTCTGCGCATTCTTCCGATGCGATAGTAAGAGTTAAATCATCGCCATTAAGATGTGCGACTTTATCTAATTCAAGTATTCTGCTTTGTGGGAGTTTTAATAATTCCACCAATCTACTTATTTCTTTATACATTCTTTTCTTCTCCTGTAATGAGTTCTGCATTAGGTAGTCTTTCAATCCATTTGCAGAAATCTTTCCATTCATCCAACTTGTGATTTCTGCGAGTTTCATAGATATTCAACAGATTTTCGTAGTTCATAGTTACTGTTCTCTTTTGGTTGTAAGAAGAAGGCAGTAACTGGATCATCTGCCACCAGTCTGACTTTTGGCCCTTTCTTTCACCACTTTCGATACCGCAGTATAACTTTCTATAAATGTTCAGCGTTGGAATGATGTGTAATTCTAAGATGTCTGTTGTCAGCATGTCACAATGTTCATGACTGAAATCATCTAACGTGAACTCTTTATCGTGAATCTTATGCATAGTACTGCAACTATTTGCTACAGTGCCGACTTTATAAGTATCAAATTCCTTCCACCAATAAAGTGGTGCAGTGATATCAACACTTACAAAAATCTGTCTTAAGAACTTTCTATGACTAGGACCAGCGTGAACTAATCTCTTCATTAGTTCCTTATCTTTTTTACCTAGTAAAACCAGGTCATAATCAACGAAAGTATCACTCTTATCCCAACTGTTCATAGGGTTTCGCATACCTCTAACAGCGTGCTCAAATCCCCAAATATCTGCATATTTTAAAGTAATCATTTAACTTTTCCCCCTTTTTAAATTGCTACTGTCAATGCAACATAAAATGCAATGACTGCCACAAGGATTGCGATTGCAGCTCGGTAGTTCTCTAGCTGTTCTTCCTTGCTAGACAGCATCTCTTCTTTATATCTAAGTTTGCCTCTTAAATCATTGATTTCATCGCAGTATCTTTCGCGGCGTTCACAGGAACGGCGTTCCAACTCACGGTAATCTTCCATCAAGTCTTCATAATCTTCATAGATTGCGTTTAATTTTGTAACTTTGCTTTCGATGCTTTCAGCCTGCCTTAGAAGATCGTCTACAGGCGTTGTCATATATGACTTTTCTGCCATCATTTTCACCTCTTTCACTTAATTCTAAATATTTGCTTAAGTACCATCTTGCTTTTCTGATATCTTCGAGACCGTTCTTATTGGTATGTCGATATAGATATTTGAATGCATTGCAGATGCAGAAGTTTTTTACTGCTTCTACACCTTGCGTTTCTTCCATGACTTCAATGCACTCAAACTTCCCTGTCTCATAATGAGACGGGTGGTTCACACAATCATTCATTTGTGTCCTCCTCTAACTTATAAATTCTAAATTTCTTATTTCCGTTTCTATATAATTTGGTGTAGAAATGGTGCAGAGACACACCAAGATAGCACGCACATTCTTGAGCATTGCCGACGCAGACACACATATCTTCTGCATCATATATCGCATACAGATTTTTCTTTTTTCTCAATCGCTATGACCTTTTCTATGTCTTCTAAGTTTCTTACGACATATACTCTATGATTGATTGATTTTAGGAATTTGTGGTAATCCTCTTGAACTTTTCTTAATCTGCTACCTTTTTTATCTGTTTTCATTTCTACCCAAAACACCTCTCCGTTATTCTTTAGAACTAATAGATCCGGTGTTCCTTCAATGCCTACTTTTATAGGATTTAAAGTCTTTGTATAGTAAGTTCCAACAACCATTCTGTATGGTGTGAAGCCAGCTTCGGACAGTTCCACCATCACCTTGTTTTGAATAATATGTTCTAGCTGCATATTCCCTTCAACCTCATTTGGATATGTACCCATGCGACAGAGTAGCCACGTTCTCTAGCGATTCTCATAAGTTCATCACGGCTTCTAGCACGGCCTACTTCCATTCTCATCTCTTTTTTCTTTTTGTTTAGTTCTTCGACCTCTTGCTCTTTCACCACTCTCAGTTTGACATCTTCCATCTGCTTCAGTTCTCTACCCTTGACTTCGTATTCATATCCGCAGTAAGGACACTTGTCAGCAGTCTTGAACACCTTGAAGCACTGAGGACAGGTACGGATAGAAAATGACCCATCGTCATTTATCATCTTTCTTTTCTTTGCACCGTCCAAGGACCATTCTCTGTCACTTGTTGGCAGACCATGTCTCTGAAAGTTTCCTACATAATCGATGATGACTGCCTTCTTTCCTTCTTTTGGAGTAAGACATCTCATTGACTGCTGAATGTACAGAGCAAGCGACATTGTCGGTCTGAGCAGTAAGCAGCACTCGCAGTCCGGAACTGTAATCCCTTCACTGATAAGTCCTACATTGCATAGTATTTTGAATCTGCCCTGTTTGAAATCGTTCATGACTTTCTCACGTTCACTCGATGGTGTGTGACTGTCTAGATGAACCGCACTTACACCATTCGCAATAAACAAATCTCTAACTTTCTTGCTATGCTCTATAGACACGCAGTAAGCGATGGCTTGCTTGCCATCAGCGAGTTCCTTGTAATACTTGAAAATATCGCCATAGACGCAGTTTTTAGTGAATAGGTCTTGTAATTCACTTGTACGATAATCGCCCCTCACAATCGCTATATCACTTGCGTCGATACCGATATTAGGCGCATAGTAGTCATAATTGCTGATTGCTCCTTGCTTCATTAATTCATTGGCCGTTATCCCCTGTACAATACAGTCGAACAGCGATAATCTGTCACCATTCAATCGTGTAGGAGTTGCAGTGAATCCAACTACAAGAACCTTGTAATGTTCGCATACCTTCTTATAGCTGCTTGCCTCACTCAAATGACATTCGTCAATGAAAATGACCGATGGTTTTTTAAACTCTCCTAAATGATTGGCTTCTGTAAAGACACTCGCAACTCTAGCATTTGTTATGCTTAACTCATTAAGCAATGCTTTGTGCTGCTTCATCAGTTCTTTTCTATGAACAAGTACCAAGCCATAACCTTTTAGGTTTTTTATCATCTCAGCCATGAGAAACGACTTGCCACTTCGGCAAGGCATCTGAATAAGTATTCCTCTCTTGCCTTGCCTAATGGCTTCTACCGTTTTCATGTATAGGTCTTCTTGATAATCCCTTAACATAATCCCTTAAGATTAGAACTGAACATCATCAAGTGAATCAATTGATGGTGGTGTTAATGACTTTGGCTTTGTATTGGCATCACCAGGTTCTTGCCATGCTGGTAAGTTCATTGCCTGTTTCTTGCTTAAGAAATAGTGAACACCTGTACGATCGCCTCCGTACTGATCTTTCTCTTTTCTTGTCTTTAATGCACCGACTTTGCCGACCCACTGACTTGCTTCCATATTCCCTCTAGGAATATCAAAACTGTCATAGATAGACTGTAATTTCTGGTTTACGATTGATGCATGAGATGCATCAAAAACAAGGTTGTAGAATAATTTCTGATTATGACCACTGATATCAAGCATCAGACTGATCATCGGTTTTCCTGTTGATGTTGTTGTTTCTTCTGCCGTCTTGATACGACATCTGTACATACCTTGAGGTAACTCAATAAACTCGTTTTCTACCTCTTCAAATCCCCAATTAATTGCCATTATTTATTTCCTCCTGTACTGAATAAATCTTCCTGTCTGCACGCTTTTCTGTCATCGTGCTGATTCTTTGCATAGACATTCTTTGTTGAAAGAAGTCTGATTACTCTTTCTCCTGTAGATGTGATTTCTAGATGACCAACCACATCACATAGACCACACACATTGTCTCTAGCACTTTTCTGAATTCTAGGCATGAATGATGTATACTGTTCTCCTGTCGGTGAAGTGACATCCACTAATTCCTGCCATGCCGTTAATAGAATTCTCTTCTGTAATGTTTTTAGATTTCTGATGATTCTAGCCAAGCCAAACTGAAATTTCTGATAATCGCCTTGTGAAGGAACACCATCATTTCTTCCAAGCTGACCATAATAAGATAGGATGCAGCTCTGTAATTCGCTTACGTTATCGATTGCGATATTGTCATATTTATCCGTATTGCTTGCTAACCACGCAAGTGCTTCGTTCATGCTGTTTACAATATCGTCTACATCGATATCAATAATTAGAATCCCTTTGGCATTAGGACTGTTCTTTAAGACACCGCTTGTCTTATCGATATCTAAGACAACTGTCTTGCCTGGCAGTTTTCCAATCGTTGTTGTTTTTCCATCACCTGGTTTTGCATAAAGCAGACAGGTGAACGCTTCTTTTTCGATGTTATCTGCTGTGTACGTTTTTAAAGCCATTTCTTTTTACCTCCGTTTTCGTTTAACTCTTCGTTTGTTGATGACTTCTTTTCGAAGTCAACTAACGTTTCAGCATCTCCGTTATAGTTGCTGCAGATGCCCGAGAAAGGACAGCCAAGAATAGAACACGCTCTATCATTTCTGTAGAAGAACTTCTCTCTGTCACATCTTTTGATTTCCTTAGCCATGGCAACTAGATTTTTTCTCTGTTCTTCTAGTTCTTCCTTTGTACGACTTACAGTGAATACTCTGATCTTTCTTTCTGTATCTTCGTCATACCATGCTTCACAACGTTCAATGTATTCGTCTAATGTCTCTGTCTTCTTTAGACGAATTGTTGGCTTAGTGATTACTGTGTAAGTAACCGGTCTAGTTTCTTCCTTGGCAATCAGATAATTACTTACCTGGTCGTTCATGAAATCAACCTTGTACATATACTCGTCGGTAATGTAGTTGCCTGTTGTTTTATGTTCAATCAATCCGTCAACAGACACCGCATCAATCTTTCCTTTCAGATAGATGCCTCTTGCTAAGCGATATCTGAATTCCTGTTCAACATCGACAATCTTTGGTAACTGAGGGAGAATATACTTGATGAATGCTCTTGCCATTGCATCTGTATAATCATGACTTTCAGTGAATGATCCTGTTGTAAGGATTTCTTCTACCTTTGCGTGATAGCTGCTACCTATTGCTAATGCCTCGTTCTCTTTCTTAGGTTTAAGCAATTCTCTGTATTCAAACCAATATCTTCTTCTACAGTCCTTGAAGTTATTAATCTGACTTGTTGTGACTTCGTAAATCATTTTGTCTACCCCTTTCTTCTTGCTTACTCGTAAGCACCTAGAGCCGTGGGATGGATTTTGGAAAATGATAGGAGAAATGACAAATGAGAAAATGTCTTACAACAGTCTTGCTCCCACGGCCGTAGATGCTTACGAATCTACTTTTATTTTGTATATTTCTTGAACAACGCTTCTATGACCTCATCAGTTGGACTCATATTCCACTCGGTCATATAAGATATAAATGCCTTTCTAGGTATGTGGACCGTTCTTCGTCCATTCTCTCCTTCCACAACAGAGCCAGGCATTACACCCTGCTGTATCGCATTGATGATGAACTCTCTGCTCTTGTGAGTGAGTTCCATCGCTTCGCTGACACTCATGTTCCATTCGTCCATTGAGTTCTCCTTTCTTATCGTGCGTTTTTCACGTACTCTTGCATAAAAAAATAATTAGAATTCTACATCGTCATAAAACACTTTACGTGTAGGGTTCTTTTCATTGTAGTAATTCAATAAATTATTGAATGCTCCTAATTCCATCTTTGCAGGTTTTTTCTCCCATTTAAGATATGTAGGTACTGAACATCCACACAATTCACTTGCACCTTCTGCAGTTAAATCAGCGCCAATTCTAATTTGTTTGATTGTCAACATTCATTTCACTTCCTTCCTTTGCCGTCCGTTTCTAACGGACTTCATGGCTATATAATACAGCCGTGAGCGTGCGTTGTCAACAATCTTTTTGAAGTTTTTTTATCTTTTTTTACTATTCATAAAATTATTTTATTTTTATAAAACGGTTGTTGGCAACGGAATGAAATGTTAAAATGATGATGTAGAAAGAGAGGTGATATTTATGAAAGATGATTATTATAAAAACGTTGGCTCGTTCTTTAAATTAAAAAGAGAACGTAAAGGTGTATCAATAAATGACACTGCTTCAGCAATGGGTCACGCAAAAAGTTGGTATTATGATATCGAAATAGGCAGAAACAGAATCTGCCTAAAAGAATGTTTTGAAATATGTGAGTACTTAGATACTAATATGAATGAATTACAAGAATATATAAATAAGCATTACTACAATAAAAATAAAAAAAACTAAATATTTAAATAAAAAAAGGCATCCTAGCGCCAACCAGGATGCAACGTTCGTAAAAGAAACCATCTCATAAAGTCCTTTTACGTGTATGATTATATCATGATTGGCACGTACAAGGCAAAAGTAAATAGAAAGGACGTGCCACATTATGGCTAGAAAGACTAGATTTGGGCGCAGACCGAACAATACAGGAACTGTAGTTAAACTATCGGGCAAGAGAAGAACTCCGTTCTGTGCCCGCGTAATGAGCGATGAACGTGATATCATAACAGGCAAGAAGAAGCAGATATGTATTGGCACATTCGCTACTCGTGAAGAAGCATTGAATGCCTTATCTCTTTACTCATTAAAGAAATCCAACAGTATAACGAATGAAGAAGCAAGAAACCTTGCCCCTAATCTGTTTGATGAAATTCAAAGAAAGACTCAAAAACGTGTACCGACTTTCAAAGAGATCTACGATATTCTTTACGAAGAAGAAATTTCAAAACTTTCAAAATCAGCACGTGACGGCTACAATTCATGGATTAAGAAGTTTAAACTGTTACATGATAGAAGAATAGACACTATCTCTTTGATGGATCTCCAAGAAATTTTTGATAACAAGGAAGTTGGCAATAGCCTACACGTGCACATGAAGGTGCTATGTTCTAAGATTTTCAAGTACGCAGTGATCCATCAGTATATTCCGAGAGACTTCGATTATACATCATATATTAGAGTAGCCGAGTACAAAGAATCAGAAAAACATTATCCGTTTACTATCGAGGAAATAAGGAAAATAAAGGCACTTGACACCCCAGAAGCGCATATCATGCTTATCTACATCTATACAGGTTGTCGAGCCTCAGAATTAATTAAGATTGATAGAAGCAATATACATATAGACGAATATTGCAATGATGATGGCACTGAAATGCGTATAAGTTACATTGTCACTGGCTCAAAAACTGAGGCTGGAAAGAATCGAGTAATACCAATACATGACGATATCAAGCAGTATGTAATTGATGAATTGTTAAGAGATGATAAAAGGCTCATTGATTCGTGCTATGGCAATATTGCAAACAAATCAGTACTGCCAAAAATTAATGATGCGCTTGGAGCCAAGCACACAATGCATGATACTAGAAAAACTTTCGCTTCTCTATGTCAGTTAAATAACGTCAATGTATATGTGCGAAAGAAAGTTCTAGGTCATAAAATGAATGATATCACTTTTGATGTGTATACTAACGAAAGTAAGAACGTGCTGTTTAATGAGATCAATAAGATAAAATTATAGCGTTCCAATAGCGTTCTAATAGCGTTCCAATTGTGATATACTTATTGTGTCAGCGCTATAAGTACTCTAAGTGAGCATAGCTGCGAAAGCCACTCCAAGGGGTGGCTTTTTTTGTTACTGATTTGTTACTAATTAAGCACTTTTAACTACTTTTCACCACTAAAAAATGGCTTAAAATCAAGGTTTTTTGATTTAAATTTATTCATCATCGGTATAATAAAGTGGCTTAAATACAGGGCTTTTTGAGTGCTTGTTACTAATTTGTTACTAGTTGAGTGCTTTTTAGTGATAATTTACAGTAAAAAAAGCGAAATATATAATACATAATCATTGACAATTTGTCATGCATAGCGTGTAATCTTGAACGTAAGGAGATGACAATTAATGGTTAGTAGTATTGTTCAAGAAACAGAGATTTTAATAAAATACATGGGTAGTTTCATTTCTCCATGTACCGCTAATTATATCGATGACTTATTGAAGAGTTATCATTTGCGTTGCGAGGGTGTCGAAGATGTAATCCTTGAAGCACTATATTTTAAAGCATTCGCAGAGGCGATAGAAGTCGCAAAGAGTCAATTGAAAGAACAAGGTATTGAATATGATGTACTTATTGCTGCACATGTAATAGAGGAATAACAATTTAGACAAATAAAAAAAAGACAGGTTGCCGCCTGTCTTTTCGAATAGCAGAAACAAAGGTTGTCCACTAATCTACTAGTTCATCTATATTTTAGCATTTGTTTCTGCTCGTGTCAATCAGATTAACATCCCATCATCTTTTTGATTGTGTTCTTACCAGCGACTCCATCAGCGTTTAATCCGTGATCTCTCTGAAAGTTCTGTACACATTCTTTTGTCTTATCTCCAAAGATTCCATCTGTCCACTTAGCATCATAGCCGTAGCAGTACAACGCAATCTGAACTGCTCTTGCAAGTTCCTGTCTTTCACCTTTCTTAACATAGTGATTGCCTAGAGCGTCTAATGTCTTTTCTCCAACAATACCGTCTACCGTTAACTTCTTACCGTAATCAAGATTGATTGCCTTCTGAAAACATCTAATAATGTTATTCTTAGTGTTAGGACCGAAATATCCATCTACAGCGATATTGTGGTCGGCATAGTAGTTAGAACGTAACTGTCCTACTTTTACAATCTCACTTCCACCCTTAGAAGACTGTACAGCATGAGTTTCCTGTGCTCTTACTCCGATAATACCTTCAACAATCGCAGTAGCGCACTTATCAACATTCCAATGATCCTTGTCGTTCTGATTGTCTACAAAACAGCATTCTACTAATAATGCTGGGGCTTTAGCCTTTCTCAATACATATAGATTTTTAGTCTTTACGCCTCTATTTCTGATGCCTAGGGCGTCTGCAATATCATTTGCGATTCTATCGGCGTGAGGTTTAGCTGCTGAATTTTCATTGATTACATATACCTCTGTACCAGTGCCTTTTCCACCGTTAAGATGGATTGACACATCAAGGTTAGCCGTATGAGCGTTGCACTTATTTACAATTGCTTTTAAGTTAGAATTCTGATTTTTCCCATTATCGTCAGTACAGTCATAAACGACGTGTCCTTTAGTACGTAGTAGTTCAATTACTTTGTTTTTAACTTTTCTGTCTTCGTTAACTTCGTCTAATAGTCCACTTGCGCCACGACACTTTAAAGAATGTCCAGCGTGTACATTAATAATCATACTTTATACCTTCTTTCTTATAATTCAATTCTTTCAATTTCTGCTCGAATCTTTAGAATGCGAATATAATTCCCTAAATACTTTTTCTGTTCTTTTAAGAGTTCTAATGAGCATTTAGGAATGAATGTCAAAGTACGAGCCTCATACTTGACAGTCATATCATCTAACTTGTCATATCTGATTTTTGCCTGCCAGTATTCTGCTTTAAATCTGTCTTTGTATTCAGCACTATTCATTAGTTCGATTGTGTCCTGTAATTCCATAATTATTCTCCTTTGTTAATAGCGTTTTCTGCTACTTCTAAGCCTTTAGTTAGTACAGATGGTACATTGTCTCCGGCTTCTACAAAATTCTCGATGATACTTCTAAGTTCATTAACGATTAAAGATGCTAGAGTGAACCAACCTACGTATGTTGTGATAGTTAAATCGACATTGATAGTCTGTCCAATCTCAATAAAGATTGCAGAGGCTAAGAAAGCAACTAAGACCATCAACCAATAGCCTAATTTTTTCCAAACACCACGTACCCCTTTAGCGGAATTTTCTTTGCCTGTTAATCTAGACTTTCTAATCCCTGTGATGTAGTCAATGATGTTTAATGTCAAAAAGCCTACGAATAAAAACCAATGTGTGCCTAATGCAGCAGTTAACACCGCTACAATAGTGCCTCCGATTGCGTTAATCGCATCCATGTATTTTAATGATGTATCATATAATTTCATATTTCCTTCTCCTTTAAGCATATGAGTAAATAAATGTGCCACATACGTATGCACTATTTACATTGTCTTTCAATGATGTGATGGTCCATTGATTCTTTGTACCATCGTTGGCTATGGGGTAAAAACGTATCACTAAAGTTCCGCCTGGATAAACAGCAGGAACAAAAACATTTTGCCTAGGCTTTTTATCGTTAGGGAAATTACTCCATATATATCCACCTGTGTTTCCACCAATTGGAGCAGTCAACGAACCATTCCAGTTTATTTCGCAGAGTTTCAATCCGTCGTTATATCGGTATTTCAGTGTAATGCCACACCCATTAGCACCACACGAATACCATTGTGACCAGCCAATAACTCTATGCTGTATTTTCCTATCCTTAAGAACAGGAATCCATGTATCTATTTGATTCTCTGTATCAAAATCAAATACATAGCCGTTGTATGACTGTGCTTCAAGAGGCATATCCACCTTTAATTTCCCACTCTCTGCCTTGCATCCAACTCCAATCCCTCTGCCGTCAGCAGAAAAATCAAGCAGTTTGAACGAAGGAGCGATAGCAGCATAAGATGCAACACCATCTGTAGTGAAGTAATCCTTCACAAGCACTCTGAACGAGTAGGCATTATCCGTATTGAATTTGCCGGCAGATGATATATATACCTTGTTTTCTGCACTGTATGAATCTGTATAAGTTGCGAGGGTTGTCCATACCTCGCCGTTTTTATACTGGATCATGACAGTCTTATCATTCTTATTGTTAACAGGTGCAACTGAAAATGAATAAGTAATCTTAACTGCCGTGCCTTCATCGTCAGCCTTATTAGATGTCACATTCCAACGTTGAGCACTCACATTTTTTACCGTTGGCGAATGCCACTCTGTGACGCTAATATTCTTAGACAGTGTAGCCTTCTGCCCTCTCGAATCTGTAACTGTTGATTTAAGAACAACTGTACCAGAAGATTTAAGAGGCTGAGTTGTAAAGAAACTGTTAGGGCCAGGTATGAGCTGCCCATCAATCTCATTGTTGTAATAAGTGATTGTAGCGCCGTTCTTCGCCGTAGCAGATACATTACACTTGACCTTAGAAACACCCTGTATAATCGTTGATGCACCGAATCTGCTTGCAATGGTGGTATCTTCATTTGTGTATGTGATACCTGTAACAGTTGGTCCATAACCTGAGGGAAGTACAACATCCAAGGTACAGTAATTACTACCGATGAATTTACCGGAACGACTGTATGTATCTACTCTGAAACAAATATAGAACTGTGAAGCATTGGGCATCTTATTAATCAGTGAAGTTGGAACTGTCCATTTGAATTCATCATTCCACTGATTATCAGCAATCTGTTCAGTCTTATCATAAAAGCTGTACGTTATTACATGTCCGAAATCAGATGATGCTCTAGGTGTTTTGATTGTGACACTGTTTCCAAAATAAACTGATGCTGGAGAACAGTAAGGCTTTGTTGCTCGAGGAATAACATCGCAGTCAATACCGCCCGAAGCAGACACACTGCCCACATAACTACCCGAAAGAGTTACCTTCAATTCTTGTGAGAATGAGAAATCAAAATGCTTGCCACCATTGCTGTCATGTGGAATCTTGATATTATTAACTGTCGCAAGTGTCTTGGTTCCACTGCCTCCAATAGTCACACCACCAGACCATATGAGCACACCATTTGCCCACATAGAGCCGTATTTAGTAGCGTTTGAGTTAATATTCCACTTATAGTATTTAGTTAGTGTAGCAGTCCATAAATCATAGTTTCCGTCAACATTAACTCCTGTTCGTGTCATTGTCATTGTGACATTACCATTGCCACCACCAAACGATGCACTGCATGTTGCGCTTGTTGCCATCAGTCACCACCTACTTTCTTAAAGGTTAAAGATCCATCGTGGTTAACAATGAATCCGAAGTTCCCAATCCTTAAAGAACTAGAAACTTCGATGTTTGAGTTATACATTCTGTTATTGGCAAAATACGCTACTTCGTCATTATTCTGAAGAATAGAGTATTTGCTGTTTGTCTGTTTGGTTTTGAATTCAGATTCCTGTTTACCTATCTCTATGCCTTCTGCATTGAATCTGATATAAGTGTTCAGCTGAGTCTGATTGTTTGATACAGTATCAGAAAGAGAACTAAAGTCTTCTTTCTTTACAAATCCCATCTGAATGCTTTCTGTTGTCTGCTGAATAGTAGATACAGTAGAAGCAAGGTTTGCGCCGTCAGAGGCACTGTAATAATTCTCTGATACTGTCTGTAAGATGGATGCCTTGGTCTGCTCAATAGATGAAGAAGCATCCTTGGTTGCCTGCTGCAGCTGATTGTTCATGTTGTTTATTCTGTTATCGTAATCATCAATGATTGACTTTAGGTCATTTGCAAGCACTGGGGTGGTCGTTGTATATGTTCCATCATCCCATAATATCTTCGACCTAACCCAGTAATAATGCTTGTCAATGTAGTCATCGGGAACGCTTTTCCACCCGCTACTGCTTGCGTTGGGCATTTTCGTTGCAGAATCTGATAGATAATACTCCGGAGTGATTGAGCGAATCCCCTGCCCGTCCTCGCCATCATTGACTCTCACGAGGGTCATGCTAGCCGATGCCTTAATCATATGATTATCCTTCTAACTGTGCACTGAATGTTGCCTTGTTCGTAATATCGCCTGCACCAATTGTATATGTTGCTCCTGTTGCTACTGCAGTAGTTCCACCATCCTTGTACCACTTGATAGTTCCTAATGCAGATAACGCAGAACCAGTCACTTCAACTCCACCCTTGTAGACATGAGCAGTTAAAGTTGTAGCAATAGCTGTATTTTTGAAGATTGTTCCACCACTTGAAGTGATTGCCATTGTGATAGCATCTAAACCATCCTTCCCATTTGTGCCGTTTGTACCTTTGTAGGAAACTGAATATGATTCAGTATGCTTACCATCAGAATAGTTTACAACAGTCTTTGTCCATAAGTACTGACCATTTGCCACGTCAGGCACTGTAGTACTCCAAGTTCCTGTTGGAGGAGTAGTGCCGCTTGTGCCAGCCTGGTATGTTACAGATGTTGAACTTACAGTAACGCTTGTACCGTTTGAACCATTTGAGCCGTTTGTACCCTTGTAAGAAACTGAATATGCTTCTGTTGACTTGCCGTCAGAGTACTTGACTACTGTCTTAGTCCAAAGGAACTGCCCATTAGGTACATTAGGTACTGTTGCGCTCCATTCTCCTGTTGGCTTAGTAGTTCCACTTGCACCAACCTGGTATGTTACCGAAGTAGAACTTACAGTAACGCTTGTACCATTCTGACCTGTCTGCCCCTTGAATGCGATTGAGTAACTGAATGTCTTGTTGATAGTGATATCACCGTCAACAACGATAGGAATAGTAATAGTACCACTCTTAGTTAATGCAGATGTGGCAGTGATTGTGATTGTTGGCATTGGTGCTTTTCCATCAGATACCGCTGAAATTCCTGTAGGACATGTAATAGTTCCTACGGTACATGGAACCTGTTCACTACCACATAATGCCATTACCTGTGTAGTAGTTGTCTGTGTGCCGTTTACAGAAGTAGTAGTACCTAAGAATGTATAGTTGTCATTAGTTAATACGACGGAATAACCATCGGTTAAGTCGATAACGTCAATCTGATTGACCGCTTTAATTGCCATAATTTTCCTCCTAAATGTTTAATTCGCAGTTGAACACTGCTTTGAATTTAATGTCTTTTGCTGAAATAGTGAACATGAACCCATTATCATTCAGTCTTGTATCATCTAATGGAATCTTGCTGAATTCTGTCTCTCCGTGCCTTTTAATGAACCACTGCAGATATGCATTATCTCCAAATGTTTCTCTCAGTTTTGAAGAGTTATCAATCACAACTCCACCCACATAGATATTTACTGTGAATATAGTTGCCACATCACTGTTCTTGAATGTCGTACCATTTGATGATTCTATACACAACAATATAGAATCCTCGCCCTTAGCACCTGTGATGCATACAGGAGTGCTGTACGTGACTGTATTGTTGATCGTTGTGGCTGTTCTCTGCCATATATAGAATCCAGGACGCCAAGTCGGTGCAGTCTCTGACCAACCTGTTTCTGGTGGTGTAACTCCATCGCTCGAACTAGCATACTCACATACGAATTTCTTTACTGAACCCTGTGCTTCTTTAAGCGCTTCATCAGCCTTATTCTCAACTCTTTCAAACGCTCTAATTTTCACTTCGCCTTTTTCGTTCACATATAGGCTAGGGTTGCTTATCTCCCCTTTATCATCTCTTTCACCTATCTTAATAACACCGTTATCAAGGTTAAGTTCGAACATCTCTCCGGTTATAACGCCAGTCGTGATAGCATTGGCACTGAAATTTCCTTCCAGGTCAAATGCAATCTTTGCGAATGTTTTGCCGCCATCAACACTGTAGCCAAGACCGCCACTAGAGAATTTCCACATCTTAGTGTCATCACGTAGTGTCGGCGTGTTCATGATAGACCAGCCACTAGGCTGCCCTTCTTCGTTGAAGTCTACTCTGTAATATCCACCGTTATGTCCTAGAATGTTCTCACTGTTTGTCTTGAGTGCATTTGTGAGTGTATTGTACAATCGCTTTACGACCAGCTGTGTAGGCGAGTTTGATGTACTCATCACAATCTCACCGTTAGAGCCTTTGCAAGTGATACTGTCCTTCATACCCGTCAGATTGAGTGTGTGCTCACTTAGAATGACATTGTGGAATACACCATTGTTATCTTCTACTTTAATGATGTCACTTATCTGAAGTGATGGATTACCTCTCCATTCAACAGTCGATGGACTATAAGTAAAGCCATTCACTTTCTTGTATATTCCATCGAGAATTTCCCGTGTCATGTATGGATTCTCAAACGATATGCCATAGCCGTTACCACTAATCAATCCATTGCAGGCCGCGCTTGTAATCCTTACATCATTATCGGATGTTAACTTGAATCCACTCTGAAACTGATTATCCCATTTGACTTTAAAGCCACTGTCTTTAAACCAGTAGCCTATCAGTTTGTTGCTTTCATTCATGCGACCGTTCAATCCCATAAGTCCTAGGCAGTAGCCCATGAATGTTTTACAGGTGATGTTTTCCTGGTAGCCATCCAATGTAATGCTTGGGATATTGTCAATTGCAGATGTGATATTACACTGTCTGCATATATCTTGTATTACTTCTTCTAATAACGCTGGATATTTAATGCCTGGCTTGTATTCTGCATTCATTCTATAGATGCTATCGTAGCCGCTGACAGTGACGATCTTACTGCCCATGCTGCTTTCTATCTCATCTATATAGAATGTTCCTTTATCCACAAACTCATATTTACCATTCACAAGCAGTCCACTTTGAATGCTGAATATTCCGTTTTTTAAAGGGATTGTATTGTCGGGCATTTCGAACTCCACGACTGCCTTCGCACTGTTGAGTTCACCAATTGTGACTTTTTCATCAGAATTCGCTATCTCATTCAGTGAAACAGAGATAACTTTATCATCATCCAATAAAGTATTTCCGTTGAATTTCACTCTTGCTTTAATGCTTCTAGAAGGACCAACTATAACATCTTGATATTGTCTGCTTGTGTTAATCATCATCGCCCCTCCTTCTGATTATTTCTCGATAAGGTTGAATGTTATATTATCCCATATCCATTCTTGACTTGCCCTATCATATTTGAACATCTGACAGTTTCTATCACCGACATAAGCTGTCATTGTTCGTTTCCCAAGTTCCGGATCTAGGTATGTGACAGTAACGAATTCATCCTTGACGGCTTGCAACAGGCGTTCTGCCTTTGACTGCGGAATAGCAGCGAAAGTCAAGATGACTTTTTTCTTGACCCCCGCTCTATCTCGTAGCATATCTCCGTTTTGGTTTCTTCCGCTTCCGTCCTCCCTGTCAACATCGCTTAGCTGTACTTCGTATTTGCTAGGGAAACACCCGTAGCCATTTATTACTAGAATATATTCCACGTTGTCTCCCTCCTTTTAGAATAATAAAGGACTATGTCCTGTCTGCTTGACTTTGCCATTATGGTATTCGATGACAGACTCACCGATTGCTCTGCCGTTAAGAACGTTCTGTACTGTGATTCTCGTAGTACCACCATTGTTAGGACTATTTACGCCAACCATCGCACTTCTTACGGCACTTGCGATACCCTGTACAATCTGATCGTTGTTCGCAACGGCAGTTCTGCGTCCGATACGACCTACTAATTCCGGACCAGCTTCTCGAGCAATGAACATCTGACCTGTGTCCGGAAATCCACCTCCAGCACGTAAATCAATATTAAATCCAAAATTCCCTATTTTTAATACTTTCTTGGCAACTTCAAGACCCAATTTTATTGGTTTAAAAGTAGGAATTGAATTTAGAAAAGATGCTAGGGTTTTCTCAGCAGTCTTTGTAGCCACTTTAAATTCTGCTTGGTGAGACTCAAACTGCTTTTTACTGTTTTTACTAGTCTTATCAACTTCGTTAGTGACTTTATGACTGTCGTTGCTGATTTTCTTGGCTAGGTTGTCAATATACTTCTGACCTTGCTCAGTACCATTCTTTTGTGCATCTTTCAATTCGTTTACGTAGCGTTTTCCGTCTTTGCTCTTTTTGTCGATTCCATACTTATCAAGTAAAGACATCAAGGCATTGTACTGCTCTTTTTTAACTGCTTTGATATCATCAGCCTGCTTTTTCAGATTATCATACTGTTTCTTTAACTCAGCCTTATCGGCTTGTGTTAATTCAGCACCTTTTGCTTTTGCAGTAGAAAGCATCTGCTCGTAAGTCTTGCCTTGACTGAATGCTTTCTGAGCCAAGTCACCAAGCAACTGAATTCTCGCTTGTTTGCTCGCTTCCTGTTCTGTCTTACTTAATGTCTGCCATACTTTTCCGTTTTCATCGCACTTGGCGTTAAGGTCATTTAAACCGTTCGCTAAAGAACTGTATGTATAAGTGCCATCTTTCGCTAACACTCCATATTGTTCGACAATAAATGCAGTAGAACTTTCAACAGTTCCATCAGCAGACTGTATTGCAGCATTGTATTCGTTCAAGCCATCGGTGATGCTTGTGACTTTGTCTTTAGCACTGCCTACAGCTTTGCCATACTTTTCAGTTATTTCTAGCTGCTTGTGATATTCTTCCGTTAAAGAAGCACTTGGCTCCTGTCCACTCTCCCACGCTTTTTTGAGTTTTCCGAGGAGTTCTTCTTCTCTTTCTTTTGATTTATTGTACTTACTAGTTGCTTCAGTTAACTGTTCTTGGGCTTTGATTCTTTCCTTCTCTGCCTCAATGAATTTTTCACTGTATGCTTCGATAACAGCTTTTCGCTTAAGCGCTTCAATGTTTTCGTTGATTTTTTGTTTTTCTTCATCCCAGTTAGAAATAACACCGTCATGAATTTCGATATTCGTTCCTAATCGGTTGTTGAGTTCATCAACGAAGAATTGTGCCTGCTTTACAGTGCCTGTAATTTTACCGTTCGCATCTACGATTCCATATAATCTGCTAGCATAATCCTGTGCAACAAGAGCATTTTTTTGTCCTTGCTCTGCGTTCTTTCTCGCTTCTGCATTGGCTTTTTTCCATTCTTGTGCCTGTTCTTTCAATCCATCAGAAAGTCTCTTAGCTGATGATAATGCTCTTTCCTGTGCATCAGAATTATCCTTAACTCTGCTTGTAAATATTGCTAATGCAGCGACTGCGATAGTTATAGCACCAGCAACAGCCACTAATGGATTGGCTGCAAGGAACGCAAATGCACCACCTAATAAACCTGTTGCAGTTGTTGCTCCACCTTCAGCCACGGTCAATACACCGAGTTTTGTACCTAACGCAGTAACGGCGGTACTTACTCCACTTAGTATACCGTTGGCATCATTTAATCCTTTGAAGCCAGTGACTAATGTATCAAGTGCCTTATGTGACTTAACAAAATCCTGTACTAAAAGTTCAAGTGCAGAGATTCCTTCACTCTTGAAAAGTTCAAATACTACCTTCAACTTGCTTACGGTACTGTTTACATCGTTCAAGTCATTGATTACTTTGCCCCACTTCATAGAAGCGATAAGCGTTGCTACAGTGGTAGTTAATGCTGCTAACAACGTTTTTGACTGACCGATAGCCTTCAATGCTTTTCCTAATGCACTGATGCCAACCAAAATAGTGTTCCCTACTAATTTTCCTAGGGCAACAGCTAATTTTTCAAGGAAAGTGATGAATGGTCTTAAATTCTTAAGAGCAGCACTGACTCCCTTCAAAGCATCTGCTAAAGCACTAACTCCTGTAGGAATAACTTTTTCAATGCCCCATTTTGCTAATGGTAACAGTACATTCTTGAATGCATCACTTAGATATTTCCCTACGATATCTGAAAGTTCTTTAAAAGCCTTTGACAAACTATAAGCGCTCTTTAATGCAGGCTTGAAATCAAGATAGAAAGCAAAATTGCTCAACTGCTCACTAATGTCTTCAACAGAATGAAGTAAATTATTTGCAGCATCCCATAGATTCTGAATGATCTTTGTTCCTAATCCGGCTTCATCCCATGCTTCTCTGAAACGCTTTGCTAGATATCCGACAAAATCGCATAAGTTCTTAACGATTAGCAGAATTTCACTTACCGTCTTCTTGCCTGTGCCGTTCTGCCATACCTCTCCAAATGATTTGCCTATACTCTTTGTGAGTTTGAATAATTCATCCAAAGCAAACTTAAAACTGTCCATGACCGCCTTGCCATACTTGTTCCAACTGTCAGTGACAGGCTTAAATAGTTCCTTTAACTTCTTTTCTATTTCGTCTGTGTCTTTCTTTAAGCCTTTTAAGAAATCATATTGTGGCAAGTCGATATCACCGATACCACCACCGCCACCGACTCCACCAGAGCCTCCTCCACCGCCGGAGCCGCCACTGTCAGAGTCGTTCTTTGGACTGTTTAGAATGTTTAATTCATCAAATCCTAATGTCTGTAGTTCTTTCTTTAGGTCTTTTACTTTCTTGGTTGCTCCACCCACTGATGAGCCTGCATCCTTAGCACTGTCTGCCATATCATCCATAGCACCAGAGCCTTTTTCTAAGTCGCTATAATCAATGGTTGGTAATTTAAATCCGAACAAGCCTGCTACAAAACTAGCAAACTTGTTTAAAAGGTCAACTGCTACCTGTATATATGGAATTACTGCCGTAGCAAATACGCTCGCAATATTACCAATTGCACGTCTAAGTACATGGAACTGCTGTGTCAAAATACGTACAGCGTTACTAGGCGTATTGATTGTACGTGCCATATCATTGAATACATCTACCTTGCTGGCATTATTCATGATAGTGATGTATCTCATGATTGCCTGTGTGTTCTGATCCCAGGTACTTACGTTGCCTTGTAAACCATATTTAAGACCTGTCTGTTTAACCATTGCGACAGACACATTGTTACCATACTCCTTCAAGCCTTTAATCTGTCCGGACATGGCACTCTGTATTTTATCGAAAGCAGTGCTTACATCTACGTTCATTAAAGAACTATAGTCATATGATAACTGTGTTAGGTTCTGCGACATTATCTGTGCTTTGTCACTTGCTACGCCAAAGCCTTCAATCATCATATTAAGTGTGCCCTGGTACTCCATCCACTTACCTGGATCGATGCCCATAGCATCACTGACTTTTTGAGCAAATTCGCCAGCACTTTGTGCAGCACTGCCCATTGCAACATTGAACAGATTTAACTGTTCTATGTATTCAGCACTTTCATTATAAAAGAAACCGAACGTCGAATTCAGTGACGAGAAAGTAGAATGTATTCCTCTTGCTCCGCTTACTAAAGAACTGATTGCTGAAAACAGTCCACCTGTATGAACCTTAGCACCTCTAGATTTAGAATTATAGGTATCTAGAGACTTGGATGCAGAGGCTACTGCACTCGGCATTTTACTAAACACATCAGACAGCTGATTGCCGTTCTGTGCAAGTGGTGCCATGGCACTTGAAATCTGATTCATCTGCCCGCTGAACTTGCCTAAGTCTGCTTGGTCTAGTTTGCTGATGGTTTTAGATATATTTGATAAACTGTTCAAAGTTTTGCCAAGACCACTATCGCCGATTTTTTCTAAAGGCTTTAATGCTTCAACGAGATTTCTTATTCCTTTAGAAAAAGCGTCAACATTCTTGGTGTTTAAACCATTGACTGTCTTGTCAAGTCTTGAAAGAGAGTTCAAGGTAGTTGCAATATTGCCGTCAATCTTAATACCTTGATTTAATCTTTGAAGTGCACCTGTCAACTTATCTATTGCGCTGACTGTTCCATCAACATCACTTTCGAATACTATCGATAATTTATCTATATCAGCCATATAGTTTTAAACCTCCTTCCTTAAAAAATAAGGCTCTCGGTTTGGCTCTAAACTTTATATAGATTAACGAAGTTTCGCATCCACGCTTCTGCCTGGACCTCTGCTTCTTTCTTTAATTCTTCTTCTTGCTTTACCTCATCAAATTCATAAGGCTTATCAGCATAATTTTTGCACTGTTCCCCTTCCTTACGGCACCATGTATTGAACACAATAGCCGATACGGCATCATAGATATACATTCCATTTATCCAAGCCATCTGATTATCATAATCAAACTTCATTTTCTTGGCTTTCTGATAATATACCGTAAGATATGGGTCACTACGCCAATACTGTTCATAGGTCATCCCTAGTGCAAGATAATAGGGAAACCACTCATTCATTAATTTCCTGTAATCGTTCGTGGACGCATCAGCATCACTTTCGCTTTCTATACTGTCCACTCGATTGCGTTTTTTTCTGGTTCTCCTAGGAATTCGATTGGTTCAGAGAACATTTCTACAAGCACTGCAAATAGATGCTCTTTATTGCCAAGATTCTTTAAAATATTTTCTCTTGTTTCGATATCTGTATCTTGATGATTCATTTCAAATGAATTAATGAATAATTCATAAATCGCATCAAGTGGATTCTGAGCTGCTTTTTCAATTTCAAAGCCTTCTCCAACCATCTTACCGACAATTTCTCTTGTATAACCTAATTCATAATTCTTGCCTTCGTATGCAAACTTGATTGTTGTGCTTTTTGATTTTTCCATACTTGCTTATCTCCTCTATAAATTATTAAAAAAAGGCGCCGATTAAAGCGCCTCTAACTTATACGTTATCAGTGCTTTTTGCTCCCCATTCAGGTGCACCTGTAGGTGTGATATATAAGTTAGTTTCTAAGATGCTGTTTACTTCAATTGCTGGTAAACCTGTCTTTGATGGCTGACCACTAAAGTAAACAGATTTTGCTAACTTAGGATGCTTGATTTCAAACCATGTAGCCTTGCCTGTCTTTGCAGCTTCTTCGTACTTTTGAATTAAGGCATCCCAAACTGTAATGAGTTCCTCTGTTAGGTTTGCTGTGAACGCTAATGCTCCACCTAAGTCCTTTAAGCCTTCGATATAAGTCTTGTACTCTGTTTCCATTAGATCAGTAGATTCTAAAGTTTCGGGACTTGGATTTAGTTCCGGAACGGACTTGATATCCGGAATTACAGTGTACCCAGCAGTTGGTCTAGTGCCTGCTGTCGCTTCAACGGCATATCCTACAGTTACACCAGCTGTGTTGATTGCTACTCCCATATTTATCCTCCTTAATATTGTGTTTCATTTTCTTTCTTATATCTCATGATTCTTCTTGCTATAGTATCATCAGCGTTAACCATTGGCTGGTTAAGCATTCTGCAATAGCCATGAGTTTTCAAAACATTGTCAATTACTAACGATATCGATTTGCATATTTCTTCTTTCTGCTCTTTATCATTAGAATAGATTTCAATGTATTGAGTAATATGAGCAACATTTTCCATCTCGTCAAATGTACTATATCGTTTGTTTACTACGTTGTTTTCTTGAATGATAGATACTGCCGGAAATCTAGGTGGTTCAGAAGATAATTGTTTTCCGATAATATAGATATCATGAAACTGTTTCCTAAGTTCATTTGCAATTTCAGCAAATAATCCATCTTCTTTGTCAATCACTGTTGAAACACCTTCTTTACAATATCAATAAGTTCTGCTCTCAAAGTCTCGTATGTGCCATGAGCGAACGGTCTAGAAGGCATACCTTTTGTCCACTGCCATTCGCCTTCATCACGATAATACCACCCATCATCACCATGATTATTGACATCATAGTGATATCCGATGGTATCGTGTGGATGCGGCGAACGTGAGCCAACGATTCCGGTTCCGAATTCTACAAATAAAGCGTGGTCAGATGCATTGTAAATAGTGACTGTTCTACCTGTGCATTCATATGACACACTATTGATTAAATCGTCCTTAGAATAAGGCATTGGATAGGAATCTATCTCTCTGACCATCACTTCAAAGCCATGCTCGCCCAGTTCTTTCATGAGAACGGCCTGCTTATATTTCAGTGTTTTCTGATATTCCTTAAGACTAGAGATGGCTTGACTGATACTTTCATCGTTCAGCCTAACCTTTATATTCCTTGATTGCATATCTCTTCTCCCTCTTGCTTACTGCGACTTTTGTCACTACGTAATTGTGGGTCTCTGACGTATCGACGCCAATCCATAATCTAGAATATTCATCAATAGGGCAGTTAGTATCTGTCGTAACCATCTCTCTGTCATAATCAGTATCTTTACCGAATACGTTATAATTCGAATCGCCTTTTGCTGCAGAAAGTGAAATTTTTAATTTTGTCGGCTCAGTATAGCCGCCTATTCTGTTGCCGTATTTATCCGTAGCACTATCCTTTTGGAACAGTGCATAGTAGATTGTGAACTGATCTCTCTTGAAGTTTCTCATTTAGAATACCTTCGCTTTAGGAATAATTTCCCTTAAAAGTGCAGGCGAAACATCGGCGCTTGCCCATTGTCTTGTTACTGCATTTTCTGTGTGAGTCAGTTCTCCTTCTGCACCGGCTTTTGCAAATAATTCCACTGCAATTCTTATCTGCAGATCCTTGTATCTATTCTCAAGAATATATTCTCCGTTGTCATCAACAGGAAAATCATGATAAGGATAGCGATTTGAGAGGATGATTAACTTAGCACTTTGCAGAAGAACCACTAAATCATCGTCATCAACATCATCATCTTTTAATTTGATTCTTAGTATTTCTTCCTGTGTCATGTTTATCATCCCCTTTCATATTCACTATTCCACTTCTTTTGCGAACTCTTTTTCAATGAGTTCCATTGCTCTGATTTCTGTGACTTTAATTACATCCCCTACTTTACGTAGGGTCTTTTTGTTTTTTGCGTCATAAAACGCTTTAATCACTTCTACTTTCTTCATTCTCTACCCCTTTCTAGACTGTAGGAATTTCATCCCCCGCAGCTTGACCAACAGTTGCACTCTTAACAACCTTTACAATGTAGTTCTGATTTGTTAAGGCGAAAATACCATACTTTCTTAAGAAAACTGTGTTTTCACGCTTGTTAGCATTTTCTGCTGAACGGCTTCCTCTAGTTGAAGATTCGGCTTCTGCACCCTTCTTGTTGTAGTAAGTGACTGCTTCTTTAGTTGCTACTGCAAATTCTCCTTCTTTTGCTAATGCAGATGTGTAGATGTTTACACCAGCAACAGTTCCGATGTAGCCGCTACGTGCATATGCTTCTACGTACTTTAATAAATCTCCTAGATTCTTACGGATTTCTGCAGTGTCTTTCTTATTAACTAATGCGAAAACGCCTAAGCCTGTGATTTCAGTTGATTCGCTGATTTTTAAGTCTTTGATAGATGCTACTGCATCAACGAAAGAGTTGAAATCAAACTTGGCAGTTTCCACTTTCTGAGTGGCTTTCGCAAACTCTGCGATAGCCTTCTTCTGAGCAGTGTTGAACATATCAACTGCCTGGTGCTCTAAGCCTTTATCAACTACTAATGGATCTTCCATTTCATCTTCATCATACCAATCGAATCTGTTCTGTAATGTCTCGATTGTGTATTCTGTTTCAGTGTAGTTGGCTGTGATTGACTTAGTGTTCCCTTCACCCTTTGCTACTGTTTCTGTACCGTCAGTTGCTACATAGGTACGGATTTTTTTCTTCATGCCAGGTTCGCCTGTTAATGAGTTATCAACAGTGCAGAACTGCATTAAATCTAGATATGTCTGGTATTGGTCTTCAAACTTGTTTTCCAATACATAATTAGGATATGGTGTGTTTGCCATATATGTTATTCTCCTTTGCCGTAAATTGACTGATATTCACTAGGATTTTCTTCAGCGAACTTCATCTGTTCCCTTAATGACATTGTGCTTAACTTCTCTTTTGTCATGATATCGTCGTGATTATCGTCCTGTCCTGGCGTTTTTGTATTGTTTAACGCCTCTGCTTTGTATTTCTTGTTTAATTCAGCATTAAAAATCTCTTGCTGCTTGAAAAATGATTTCATATCACCCTCGGCTAAAGCACTAGCCACTTTGTGCGCACTCTCCTCGTTATATCCCATAGATATGAATTTTTTCTCATTTTCCATGATTGATAGTTTTTTTGTGAGATCAGCATTTTGACTGGCCAATTCATCCATCTGTCTCTGAGTTTCTTCTTTATTAATTTCTTCCTGTGATTTATTCGCATTGAGCTGCTTTCTATAACTGGCTGCTTCCTTTGCGTTTTTATCACTCTTATCTTTCATAGCGTTATATTCTCTGACTGATACAGTAGAATTGTCTGCTTCTAACATTTCGATTAAATCTTCGATTGTTGTGTCTTCAGTTAATCTAGCGCCTAAAATTTCTCTTACGTTCATTTTGGTTCTCCTTGCTCTTTAAAGTTTTTCTCTAACTATGTATGTGCTTTTTAAAGTTTTTCTCTAACTATATATGTGCTCTTTAAAGTTTTTCTCTAACTCAAATATACTTACCTAAATATGCTAACCGGAATTTACGAATGACATCTGTATATTCTGGTCATCTGTAACTGTTGCTGGGTTATCACCCTGTGGATCGTTCTGCAAGTCTTTGCCTTTGCCATCATCATTGATGTCAGCTTTCAATTCTGTGTTGTATGCTGCATCCAGGTACTCCCTGCTGTCCACATACACCTGTTGAGGGTCGCTGAATAAGTCAGCAGTCTGAATGGCAACTCTTGGATGGATGCCGAATGTCTTCATATTTAGAAGCCCCTGTGTCTTGACAAGCATATTAGTGACCTTGTTTCTAGAGAACTTGATGTCAATATCTCTTAGTTTGACTTCTTCCTTAACAACTGTATTGCTTCGGTCGAGAATGTTTTTAACGATAGCGAGGAACTTCTTTTCCCCTTCGTCAAACATCTCTTCAAGTCGATAAGCATCTTCTTCTGCTTCCTGCCATCCACCACTCAGCATAGATGACTGCCCTGTTGTAGAACCACTCTGTGCTTCCCTAGAAGGCATTGCGCAGATCTGCAGTAACTGGGCATATAAGTAATCACTCAGACTCTGAATTTCATTCTGATTGAGTGATGTCTCAATCGTCTTTACGGACGCTGTAGTTCCGTTTCTGCTTGTTGTGGATAATGCACCGTTCTCTCTAAGTTCGTCATAGTCTTCTTTATTCATGTCAACGTTATCAAACCAAATGAATGACTGTACATTCTGTGCCAGTCCATTCAGTCTGTCGCTTGTGCATGTGTTGATCGCATTTAACAGCCCGATGGCTCTCTCAAAGCAGCCCATCTTGTCATAATCCTGTCGATATTCAACGATAGGGATTGCTCCGATACCATTTACGCTTTCTTCGACCTCGCCGACATGTGTATCTGTGAACTGAAACACCCTGTCATTCGTGTAGGCCGTATAATGCGTTTCTTCTACAATCCCTTTATCATTCATATCACGCCAGTATGTGACTGCAAGTAACGGATCGTGAAAAATGTCGGGACTGTAGATGATGAATGTGTTCATAGGGTCCAGGTTGACAATTCTAAAAGGTGTATAAGCAGTTTTGTCCTTCTGAGGAAAAACACCTCTATATCCCACACCGCATGTCAGAAATGTCTTTGCTAGTTCCTGGTCCTTTGTGTGCTTTCTTTCGTCAAAACACATACTGTTTAATTCACCGATGTACCCATCGTCCTCATCTGATGTAGTCTCGCTCTTCAATTCCTGTTCAGCCTTCTGAACATATCTGATTGGCGAGCCAAACACGAAAGCTGTCTTGAAATTAACAATCTGTGATGCGTGATTCTCTACTATCTTCTCGTTGATTTCGGGTCTTACAGGTTTCTCTCTATCAAGGATGTCCTGTCTTCCCTTCTCGTACTCGATAAGGTACTTTATATCCTTACGATTTAATTCGTGCGTCTGCATCGCATATGTGACTACTTTCTGAACATTATCTCTTGTGATTTCTGATTCACTTGAATAGATTGTCTTTCTGCCTCTGTTAATCACCAGCGTTGCCTCCTTCCACACGAATTTCTATCTCTTTCTTGTCTACCTTGCACCAGAGATAAAGCGTACCGCTTGTATCGTCGCTTACTCTGCCTAGTATCTTCTTTTTTCCTCTCTTCAAGCAGAGAGGACAATATATATTCTTTTTCATTGATTTCCTCCCTGTAATGAATAGATATGAGGGATGCCTTGTAGGTGACATAGGGGGTAGGCAAATGAATGCAGGCATCCCTAATATCATTGTATTTTGCAGAGAGAGAAACGGCGCCTTTTAGCATGGTCTTTTGAATATTTTTTTCATCGTTCCATAGCCTCCGTACAGTCTGTCACACAACTGCGACAAGCTGTCGGGAGCATCGTCGTGCTCATTCTTACCGAGTATCTTGAATGAGAACAGGTTATTCATGAACATTGAATATTCTTTTGAACGTTTGCCTGGCTCAAGGAAATAGAACTCTCTAATATCGGGCGCATTCTGAAATATACGCACCTCTTTTGCCTTTGTTGTCGGCGCACTGTGTGATGTTATGACACACTTGTAATCAAGTCGTGCAAGTTCCTTCTCTACATCTTCAGCGTACCCTTCACCACCATTATTCTTTTCGACATCGCAGTCCTGTACACCCCACGAAGCGATTTTCTTCGCTACTTCCGGCTGTGTTATTCTCTTATCGCCGTTATTGAACACAACGTCTGGTATATATACTGTTCCGTCTGCATACTGATAGGCTATCGGAGCACTCACGTAGTCACCGCCGCCCCAGGCAGTATCTACTACGGTCAGTCTTCTGATTGGTTCCTCACTTGGCAGTATTCCGTTATAGAACTTCATATCTCCACCGTTGAACAATGCACCCTCACGTTCTACAGGCTCTCCCTGGTACTGTGCGAACCATGAAGCCATGTCGTTATTTCTCTCGAATGACGCCCTTCTCTGCTGATAGTATTCAGTAGAGAATCCAACACCATAGTCATAGTCGAAATTGGATTCATCATTCTCATTGAGCGCTGGCAGATTCACAATCTTGTACTTTCTTGACCTGTAGTTCGGATCATTCAATATAAGGTCCTGTCTTAGGCCGGCCGGGTCCACGAGCGACCATCTAGTACCTATCCATAACACCTTGCTCCCCTGTTTTGCACGTGTGATGAGGTTGTTATCTACTAATTTCCATGTCTTGTACATACGCTCCGGATTGAGTGCTTCTTCGATACCGCCAATCAAGTCATCACCGATAAGCACGCCGTTACAGTCACATGAACCGTTCAGTGTTCCATAGATAGAACGGCATGTAAGTGTTGGATATCTCTTCTTTCGCTCTAAATCCAATGTGTTTAATCTAGAGTTCTGATTCACTATGACGGATGCCGGAAAAATCTCACTGTATGTATAGGTCATATTGTCATTGATGATTTCATTTATACCTTCATAGAATGAATGCGTAATCGTGTCAGAGAAACTGCTGTACAGATTCGTCTTCTCTGAATTGATTCCCATGAGCCACGTAAGAAAGAACATGATTAATGTTGTCTTGCCTACTCGTGGCGGCATGGAAATAAACAGTTCCTGTAGATTTCCGTCATGGAGTGCCTGTAAGTCCTCTACAACGGTTCTCAATACCTTCATTCGTGGACGGTAGAACTGCTCATTGACAGGTCTGTTTATCTCGAGATAAAGCATGTAGTCCTCGAACGAATAATGCGCCGTAAACAGGAATGTCTTCTTATACATCTGATACATGTTGTATCGCTCCTCGATATCCTTGCTTCTGTTGCTGTTCGCTTCAGCAAGTCTGTGTCTTAAGTCCTTATTCAGATGCAGAAGCGTATCTTTATCGTTCGTAGCGTAGCAGTTCAATACAATGTCATACTTGGCAGTAAGACTGTCAGTACTCTTGTACAGTTTCACTTTCTTCTTATCTATTGCCATATTTCCTCCTTATCTCTTTCATTGCACAAAAAAAGAGCCTACACCATATGTGGTGCATGGCTCTAGGCTCTATGCTTATAATACGTTGCTCTGCTCACATTGCACTGCTTGCAGGCTTCTGTTATTGATACACCCTGTCTGACCAGGTTATCTACCTCTTCGATTGAGACAGTCGGTCTTCCGATGCTCTTTCCTCTCTTGCGTGCGGCTTTGAGACCTTCGACGGTTCTCTCCACCATCATGTCATGCTCCTGCTGGGCAAGTGATGAAAGCACCTCGAGGATTATGTTGTTTATCATCTCGATGATCCATTCCTGTCCGTCCAGTTCAATCATGGTCGTAGGCATATTAAGTATTCTTATTATAACACCCTTTTCCTGGAAAAACCTAATCTCGTCCTTTATGAGCTGTTTATTTCTTCCAAGTCTGTCGAGTGCGTGGATGTATAGTTCATCCCCTTTTTTTATCGTTTCCTTCAACTTGCAGTAGTTCGGTCTGTCGATTCTTGTGCCCGTGTACTTGTCACTGTAAATATAGTCTACATTGTATGAGCGCAGGCTGTCTATCTGCCTGTCGAGAGACTGCTTTCCTGTACTCACTCGTGCGTAGCCGTATTTCATCGCCATTTCCCTCTGTTATCTTCTCTATCGGGCACTTCATCTAGTACGACTGTTCTTTCTGCTCTGTCATTACCGCCTCGTGGTCTGATGATGATGTCGTAGTCAAGTTCGTTGCATATGTTGATTAGGATGCTGACCTTTGTATCACTCACTCTAGATATATTGCCAATACTGGCACTACTCTTATATCCTAGTCTGTCTGCAAGTCTAGCAAATGAGCTGTTATTGTCATCAATCATCTTTCTTAAGCATTCTTTTAAGTTCATAATATCTACCTCCTGTGCATAGTATATCATTACTCTTGGTATGTGTCAACACTATTTAGTGTATGTCCTTAAAAATAGGCCGTCGGTGGTAGCGGGGTTGAGCAGTATTGGTAAAACCATCAAAAAAATGGGGAGGGCGGGGCTATATATAAAAACGTTGTCTAAAAAACGAACGATTAAAAGACATTATAAAATAATCATTATTTAATGATTTTTATTATTGACATTAGTCATTATCTAATGTATTATACAGGTGTAGTCATTAATAAGTGACTAAAGATAGTTCATTGACAATTGAATAACGTGAAAATCTCAAAAGGAAAAGAGAAACGTATATATACATATTGCTATGTATAGTACTGAAAAAGAAAAGAGATTAATCCACAACGTACCAATCTATATATAGATGTACATATTAGAATTAATCTCTTTATATTAGTGCTATATGTTTAGCCGACAAATAGCAACATGATTATATCATATGTTTTTCTTAAGGTAAAACATTATGGATAATAATTTAGTAAAGTATTATGACCACAACGAATTTTCATTTATTTCTATGGAGAAATTAGAAGAATTAAAAGATGAATATTATATTGAATATTCTACCTTAGAAGATTGCTATATCAATAAAGATACCAGCGATTATGGTTATTGTGATAATGATCTTTTAACTAATGATACTATAGAAAATGGAGATTATATCTATTGTGAAGATACAGAAGATTATCAACCAACCGATTACACTGTACATCTAGAAGATACAGACGAATATGTAACGGAGAATTATGAATACCAATATTGTAGTGAATGTGGATCATATTTTAGTCGTGACTATGAAATGCATTGTCGCGGTGACAATTATTATTGTGATGATTGTTGGGAGGACATGGAACCTGTTATTTATGATTATCATTGTTATCGCGATGGTTATTACCCACGTTCTCTAGCACGTGAAAGTCCATTGTTTATGGGGTTTGAATTAGAAGTTGACAACGTACGCGGTGATTGTGAAAGTTTAGCTGCAAGCGTATTAGATGGTGACAGTACAGACGTATTACATTGTGAATATGATTGTACAGTGGCCTTTGAATTTATTAGTCAACCATGTACACTAGCATATCACAAGAACCAACATTATAACGATTGGTTCTTTAATGAACTAGATGGCAATTGTGAAAGTCACGACGCTGGTACTTGTGGTTTACACGTACACGTTAACAAGTCGTTTTTTGATGATCGCAGTTATAACAGATTGAAAACAATTCTTTTCTTCTTTAAAGAGGAATTATTCCAATTTTCACGCCGCCAGCGTTGGGATTATGGTTATTCTGACTTTGGAGAAATAATCCGTAAAAACAATGTAACAATGCATAAAGCAAAAAATACTAAACACTATGGCCATTCTACATGGTTCAATGAAAATAATAGTTCTACTTACGAATTTAGATTTTTCCGTGGAACTCTTAAGTATGAAACATTTATGGCAAGTCTTGAACTAGTCCACAATATTTGTATGGCTGCAATGAGTAATAAAGATGTTATCACATGGGATTCACTTCTAGATGGTGATTATTGTAGAGAATACAGCGAATCACGTGAAATCTATTGCGATAGTGAATTGAATTTAGGTGAGTTAGAAAAGAAAGAAAACGAATTAATGCAAGCAATCAAAAAAGGTTTAGAGGAAAATGTTTTTATCAATTTAAATCATGTTTGTGTTGGTGAGATTGTAGGAGATACAATCGTTTTCTATTGTCTCTATAACAATAACGGAGAACTACACAAACGCCGTCAAAACTATATTGATCTATCGGAGTTTGAAACCTTTGAAACACACGGCTATTACTACTTATGTAATAGAAAAGAACTTTCTAACTTGTTAGGGGGTGAATTCTAATGTGCATTATTGCAATCAAGCCAGCTCATCATAAAATGATAGATGAGACAACGCTAGAAACAATGTTTAACACCAACCCCGACGGCGCGGGTTATATGTACGCTTATAACAATAGAGTACATATCAAAAAAGGTTTCATGACATTAAAGGAATTGTTAAATAGCCTTGATAATCTGAAAAAGAAAATCAATATTGAAGAAATACCCTTGATCTTACATTTTCGTATCTCTACTAGTGGGAAAACAGATGGCGCCACTTGCCATCCTTTTCCTGTCACTAGTGATTTAAGCGCACTAAGAAAAACCCATGTTATAACTAACTTAGGTATGGCGCATAATGGTATTATTGGTGATTTTGAAGAAAAGAATAGTATCTATAGCGATACACAATTATTTGTGAATAAGTGTGTATCATATCTCTATGATATAAATCCTAAATTCTTACACGATGATAGAACGAAAAAGCTGCTAGAACCTATTATAAATGGTTCACGCCTGGCGTTTCTAGACAGTCACGGCAATATATACCGTTATGGTGACTGGATCGAAAACGATGGTATCTATTATAGTAATGAGGGCTATATCCCATGGCAAACACGCTATTATCATATTAATGATACTTATTATAGTAAGTACTATTATGGTGATGATTATTATTACTATGGTGATGAGGACCAGGAACTAAAAATTTTAGAGAAATTAGAAGCCTATGAAGAAATCACAAACAGTGAAGATATCTGTTATATTAGAACTATGTATGATATAGTAGAAGAAACGGAAAACACGGAAATTTATGACGTGGTCGGTATGTTTGTAAAGGTTGATCCTATCGCAAGCCGTGCTATTCGTATCGAGGGGGTTGATTAATTGTTTAGATTATTGATTTATTTATGTTTTTTTCCGTTGTGGTTGATATGGTGGTTTATTAAAATTGTAGCGTGGTTCATGCTGCAGCTTGAAATATTCTTACTTAGTTTCAATGGTAGTAGTGCAATAAAAAGAAGAAGAAGATGGTAACATCTTCTTTTTTGTCGTTCATAAATAATTATAGTTCTATGAATTAATTATAGTTCTATAAACGTTTAAGGATCACAAGTGATACGCTATTATAAAGCGTTCTAAGAGACTTTTATATAATGGTGATATAAATATACCATAACCACATAAGCAACGCTTAAAATTGAAATATAGGCTTTCTATACAATGCAGCTTATACATACCAATTGTAGAGATATTCCACAGGGCTTTAAATAGCCCTTTTAAGCGTGTTTTATACTATCATGATATAATTATCATCTTTCATATAAATGTGCCTTAGAATTGAAATATAGCCCATTTAAGGCTATAGGTGCATGTAATCTATACTAATACAAGAACGAAAGATTTTACATAGAACCACGAAAAAATCCATACTCAAGAAAATAGGAAAAATACGGCAAAATTTCAGATGTCATAATGCGCCGTCAAAATTTTCGCACGCATGGTGACAGAATTTTCACGTGCATATGTAAAAAGGTGAGCAAAAAAACGCTCACCTTTTTTTATTTCTCTTCAAAATCTGCATCTATAACGACCGCAGAAATTTCCTTTTCAATCTGTTCAATCGATTTGCTTTCAGAAACCATATGATGGACCTTCACATCCTGGTTGTCTCTGTAGCCAAAATTAGATTTCAACAGGAATACGGAAGCATTCCTGTCCATAGTTCCTTGAAGTGCTCCCTGTT